>Ga0111175_1146_pt1 | contig 13196 bp, 8 predicted proteins | sample DeeMarSWOR324_28_FD_80228 | JGI IMG/M metagenome (GOLD analysis project Ga0111175, IMG submission 80228) | Bacteroides sp. SM23_62
CACGCTGGCTGATATCCTCGGAGAGGCCGGATATGTTTCACTGCAGACCGGTAAATGGTGGGAAGGGAATCCCTCCAGGGGAGGTTTTACCAGGGGCATGACCCATGGAGATCCGGCCCGTGGTGGAAGGCATGGTGATGAGGGACTCCGGATCGGGCGGGAAGGACTGGATGAGATTTATGAATTCATAGAAAATGCCCGTGCAGAGGGAAAACCATTCTTTGTCTGGTATGCGCCCTTTTTGCCCCATGCGCCACATACGCCACCTGACAGTTTGAGGGACAAATACCTTCCGGTCGCACCCAGCGAATCGGTGGCCAGTTACTGGGCCATGTGCGAACTGCTTGATATTACCTGCGGCCAGCTGATGGATTACATCGATGGGGCGGGACTGAGTGAAAAAACGCTCTTTGTTTATGTAACCGATAACGGCTGGATACAGGATCCCGATAAACCCAACAGGTTTGACGCCATGTCCAAGACCACCCCCTTTGAGATGGGCATCCGCACACCCGTGATGTTTCGCTGGAAAGGTGTGATCGATCCCGAGATGGATGAAACGAACCTTGCCAGCAGCATCGACATTGCCGTTACTATCCTGGACATATGCGGTATTGAGCCCGGACCGGAAATGCAGGGCATAAATGTACTGGACAAAAAGGCCCTGTCCGGACGGGATGCCATCTTTGCCGAAACCTATGCACATGATTTTACGACCGTAGATGTAAGCCTGAATTTCCGGATCATAGTGAAACTTCCTTGGAAGCTGATCCTGCCGGATGCCGTGAACCGGCCCTACAATCCGCAATTTTATCCCTTTGTACCGGACGGTAGCCCCCAGTTGTACAACCTGCTTAAGGACCCCCATGAACGGGTGAACCTATCGGCCGAATATCCGGAAGTGGTTGCAGGCCTTACGGAGGAAATTAAAAAGTGGTGGAATCGATGAAAAAGGGCCACGTCATACTGTTGCTGGGACTGCTGGTACTCCTTGTTTCATGTGCACGTGATTCCGGACCGCTACCCCCTAACATCATCTTGATTTTCATCGATGACATGGGCTGGTCAGACTTATCATGTTTTGGCAATGAGGACGCCAGTACACCCGGTATCGACCGGATGGCTGCCGAAGGCATCGCTTTCGAGCAGTTCTATGTGAACGCCCCGATCTGCTCGCCCTCGAGGGTTGCCGTTTCAACGGGACAATACCCGCAGCGTTGGGGGATCACTTCCTACCTTGCACATCGTAACATGAACAAGGAAAGGGGATTGGAAAACTGGCTGGACCCGGCAGCACCAATGCTTGCCAGAAGCCTGAAGGAAGCTGGGTACAGGACAGGGCATTTCGGGAAGTGGCATATGGGGGGACAAAGGGATGTGACCGGGGCACCGCCCATTACAGATTATGGGTTTGATACATCTTTGACCAACTTCGAGGGCATGGGTCCCAAGCTGCTGCCCCTGACCATGGAACCGGGCTGGGAAAAGCCCGGCAGGATATGGGCCGATGCGGAAATGCTCGGTGGACCCGTCACATGGATGCAAAGATCCACCATTACCGGTGGATTTGTGAAGGAAGCCCTGGCGTTCATGCAACGGTCAGTGGCAGCCAGGAAGCCATTCTATGTCAATGTCTGGCCGGATGACGTCCACAGTCCTTATTTCCCGCCTGTGGATAAATGGGGAGAAACAAAGCGTGACCAGTACCTGGCGGTCCTGGAAGAAATGGACCGGCAGTTTGCCCCCCTGTTCAAATACATACGGAGCAATGAAGAACTGCGCTACAACACCCTGGTACTGATCTGCTCCGACAACGGTCCGGAACCTGGGGCAGGCCGGACCGGGCACCTGAAAGGGTACAAGACCCATTTGTTTGAAGGAGGTATCCGTTCCCCATTGATTGTATGGGGACCCGGATTCATGCCTGAGGGAACGGCCGGCACCCGGAATAATACTTCTGTCATGGCTGCCATTGACCTGGTCCCTTCCCTGCTGAAATTTGCCGGGGTCATAGGACCGGATAGCGTAGCCTATGATGGCGAGGATCTGCTGACCACCATGCTGGGCAGGGCCGAAGCATCCCGTGGGGCTCCCATTTTTTTCAGCCGTCCCCCGGATCGCAAGCATTTCTATGGAATTGAAAATCTGCCGGACCTGGCAGTACGTGAGGGCCAATGGAAATTGCTGTGCGATTATGATGGAGGGAGACCCCAGCTCTATAACCTGGAAGCTGATCCCGGTGAATCCCGGAATATGGCTGAAGATAAACCCGATCTGGCAAGGGAGCTGGCCCAGAAGACCGTCGATTGGTGGCAGTCAGTCAGCGCGTCGGCAGATAGCAAAATTTTTATACCTTGAACGCTAAAATACCAAATAAGCACAAGCAATGGAAAACAGAAGAACCTTTATCAAGAAAACAGCCCTGGGTACGGCAGGGGTAACTGTAGGATTAACAGCCATGCCGGCAAAATCATATGCCCGTATCCTGGGGGCAAATGACCGGGTCACGATGGCCATTATAGGGGTGCGCAGCAGGGGGAAAGCCCTTTTGAGATCATTCTCAGGGATGTATGGAGATGGTGTTGTTGTCAAAACTATCTGTGATGCTGATACAGCCTTTTTTGATGAGGCAGTACAATTGGCCGCTGAAAATCAGGATGGGAAGAAACCGGGAACAGAGCAGGATATGCGCAGGGTATTCGAGGACAAACAGATTGACGCCGTTGCCATGGCCACACCCAACCACTGGCATGCACTGGGAACCATCTGGGCATGCCAGGCAGGGAAACATGTATATGTGGAAAAACCCAGCTCACACAATGTATTTGAAGGCCGGAAAATGGTGGAAGCGGCCAGGAAATATAATATTGTGGTCCAGGTCGGCTTCCAGAACCGATCCAACACCAATGTGATGCAGGCCATGGCCTTTTTACATGAGGGTGGCATCGGCGATGTGTATATGGCTCGCGGCATGTGCTTCAAACCCAGGGATTCATTTGGCATTTCGAAGGATAGCGAACCACCTTCAACGCTGGATTATGACCTCTGGCTCGGTCCCGCCGCCTACCGTCCCTACAATGAGAAGAAGGGGCATTATAACTGGCACTGGCACTGGGACACCGGAAATGGCGACACGGGCAACCAGGGACCACACCAATTTGATGTTGCCCGCTGGGGACTGAATAAAAAGGTCCATCCGGTAAAGATCCAGTCCATGGGCGGTATTTTCGGGATTTCTCCACACGAGTGTTCCCAGGAAACCCCCAACACACAAACCTCCCTGTTTGAATATGAAGACGGTAAGATCCTTGAGTTCGAAACCCGGGGCCGTTATACCAATGCCGAAGCACCTGCAGGCATCAGAATCGGGAATATCTTCTATGGTACCGAGGGCTGGATGGAAGTAAACGGCAGCAACTGGAAGGCATACAAAGGACGTGAAAAAGAACCTTTTGCCGGTTCGGACCTGGAGGCAGAGGGTGCTGCCGTGGGAGGCGACCAGACATTCCGTGCCGCACCCGGCGGTGGCGGGCATTTTGCCAATTTCATCGGTGCCGTCCGTTCAGGGAACCGCTTCGGTCTGCATTGTGACATCGGTGAAGGTCATATGTCTTCGGCACTTCCATTGATCGCAAATATTGCATACCGGGTCGGGGACACCCTGCACTTCAATGGAGAGTTCGAGAAATTTATCGACCAAGATGAGGCAAATATGATGCTGACCAGGAAATACAGGCATCCCTATGTGGTCCCCGACGTTGTTTAAAACCTTATAAAAACATTTTTTATGAAAACAATGATGAACATCTCTTTTCTGTTCGCTGTCCTGATCATGGCAGGAAGCTGTGGTGATGGATTTGTAAGCCTGTTTGCCGGCAAAACCCTCGACGGCTGGGAATGTGATCCTGCCGGCCTGGCTTCCCATTGGAAGGTCGAAAATGGTGAGCTGGTCGGTGAAAACCCGGATGAGCAGGGTTCCAACCTGTGGACCACCAGGAACTACAAGGATTACGAACTTGAACTTGAATATATTACGCTGACAGATGATTACGACACAGGTGTCTTCCCGCGTGGTGATGGTCACCAGGTACAGATCGGTATCTCACGTTCCCTCCAGCGGGACATGACAGCCTGTATTTACGCACCCAGAGATGAAAAGGGTGCCTATCCCGGGCAGACCGATAAAGTTGAGGAGTTTCATAAGGTTGGGGAATGGAACCACCTGCGGATCATCATGACCGGCAAGCGTATCCAGACCTTCCTGAACGGAGAACCCTTTGTGGATTATGAAGGCATCGTGATCAATGATGAGGGCCCAATCGGATTGCAGCTCCATGGGAATGTACACATGGCCGTAAAATTTAAAAATATCAGGATCAAGGAGATACTGTGAGATACAGTGAGATAATCCTAAAAAGATATGACAAACTTCAGGCTCGCAATATTTATCAGCATGGTCTTAACAACGGCCTGCAACCCGGGAAATAAACCCGATGGTTCCATAGTGATCAGCGGGGAATTAAAGCAATGGCATAACGTGATACTGACGATGGAGGGGCCCCATGCCCATGAACAGGATACCCTGCCCAATCCCTTTGCTGACTACAGGATGGATGTCAAATTCACCCACGAATCTGGTGACCCTTCCTATGTGGTCCCGGGTTATTTTGCAGCGGACGGGAATGCAGCTGAAACCTCCGCCGAGAGCGGGAACAAGTGGCGGGTGCATCTTTCCCCGGATAAAACGGGGCGTTGGGACTTCCGGGTATCTTTCATGCTGAACGGTGAAATTACTTCCTGGGATGGAAAATCAGGCAGCTTCCAGATCGAACCGAGTGATAAATCGGGACGTGATCTGAGGGGCAAAGGGCGCCTGCAGTATACCGGTGAGCGGTACCTTAGGTTTGCCGGGAGCGGGGAGTACTTCCTCAAAGCGGGTGCGGATGCCCCTGAAACCCTGCTGGCCTGTGTTGATTTTGACGGAACCTATGCTGCCCGGGAGGCCGGGGTGACAAGGGAGGGGGAAGCTATTACGGCAAATCTTAAAACCTGGCAGCCTCATGAAAGGGATTGGAAAACGGGTGATCCTGCCTGGCAGGGAGGAAAGGGAAAAGGATTGGTCGGTGCCATCAACTATCTTTCCGGGAAAGGATGCAATGCCTTTTCTTTTCTGACCTATAATGCGGGTGGTGATGGTGACAATGTCTGGCCGCATACCAGCCATGATGATAAGATGCACTTTGATTGTTCCAAACTGGACCAGTGGGGGATCATCTTTAATCACGGCACTGCCATGGGCATGTACCTGCACTTCAAATTGCAGGAAACCGAAAACGACGATCTCAACCATGAGAATAAGGAGTTCACCAGACAATCGCTTGACGGTGGTGACCTGGGACCGCAACGCATGCTCTACCTGCGCGAGCTCATTGCCCGGTTCGGTCATAACCTGGCCCTTAACTGGAACCTGGGAGAAGAGAATACGCAATCCACCGAACAGATCCGGGACATGGCCCGGTTTATCCGGCAAACAGATCCCTATGGTCATAATATTGTGCTGCATACCTATCCCAACCAGCATGAGCAGGTTTATGGTCCCCTGCTCGGGGACCGGACAGTGCTGACGGGACTTTCCATACAGAACAGCGATGTTACGACGACCCATTCCGAGGCGGTCCACTGGGTCACCCGTTCTGAAGATACAGGTCATCCATGGGTGGTGGCACACGATGAACCTGGCAATGCTGCTACCGGTACGCCGCCGGACCCGGATTACCCCGGGATGAAAGAGGCGGTCCAGGAACTGGCCAGGGATAACAGAGAGATCAAACTTCCACGCATTGACGAGATCCGGTCTGAGGTATTGTGGGGAAATCTGATGGCTGGCGGGGCCGGTGTGGAATACTATTTTGGATACCGGCTCCCGCAAAATGACCTGAACGCCGAAGACTGGCGAAGCCGGGACCGGACATGGGATTATTCCCGTATCGCCCTGGCTTTTTTCCATGATCACGGGATACCGTTCTGGGATATGAAAAATGCAGATGCACTGGTCGGCAATGACCTGCATGATAACAGCGTGTATTGCTTCGCAAAACGGGGTGAAATCTATGCGGTTTATCTTCCTGCAGCGGGGTCGGCAAAACTGGACCTGGAAGGAGCAGAAGGGCGGTTTAACCTGAGATGGTACAATCCTCGGACCGGGGGTGGACTGCAGGTTGGTTCGGTTGAAGAAGTACAGGGCGGATCCGTTGCCGAACTGGGAAAACCGCCCCGTGACCTGGAAGAGGATTGGGTGGTCCTCGTGAGATGAAGGAATGTCAATCAATGTTGCTGACATGATAAGCAGAGATATTTTCCTACTGATGCTGGCTTTTACTGGATGCTTTACTGCATGTTACGAGCCTGCTTCCGATCCGGATAAACCCAATATCATATTTATCCTGGCCGATGATCTCAGCTACCGGGATTTGAGCTGTTACGGACAGGAACAATACAGAACACCCAACCTCGACAGGCTCGCAGAGGTGGGGGTGAGGTTCACCCAGGCATATGTTGCAGCACCGGAATGTGCCCCTTCACGTGGGTGCCTTATGACAGGATTGCATACGGGACACGGACCGATCAGGGCCAATGCGTCGGCGAGGGGACAGGAACCACTGAAGGATGAGGACATCACCATTGCGGAGGTGCTGAAAGGGGCGGGTTATGCCACCTGCTTTACGGGTAAATGGGGCATTGGCCAGCCCGGCTCCGACGGAGTGCCTTACAAGCAGGGATTCGATGTGGCCTTCGGTTATTACAGCCAGCTGAGGGCGCATACCTATTACCCGGATTACCTCTGGCTGAATGACAAAAAGATAGCATACCCGCAAAATGCCGGGTTTAACATGGCACATCGTTATGCCATCAGCAGGACTGACCCGGCTACCAATCCGAATCTCAATAAGTACGATGAGAGCGGGGACATCATCATCACGGAATTGAAAGATCCCAAAGGGGGTGTCTTTTCGGAAACCGAGATAGAAAAGACTGCCCTTGAATTCATCCGGGAAAAAAGCGGGCAACCATTCTTCCTGTATTTTGCCACACAGATACCTCATGGACCGGTGATCATAGACAATTTCAGGGAAATGCAATCAAAAGAGGGCATCCCCCAGCCCAACCGGGAATGGGCCGCCATGGTTTTGAGACTGGACCGCTTCGTGGGTGAACTGGTGGAAGAACTGAAGGGCCTGGGCATCTATGATCATACCATCATCTTTTTTGCCTCCGATAACGGGTATGCCCATTGCGGTTATTTTTACGGCAGGGGGAATGCACCGCACTGGCCCGATGATCCGTGGTTTAAGAACAAGGGACCTTTCACAGGGGGGAAATTCTCCGCACTCGAGGGTGGATGCCGCGTACCCTTCTTTGTAAGCTGGGAAGGGAAAATCAGACCTGGAACGGTCAGTGACCCGGTCTGGCTTCCGGACTTTTTCCCGACAGCCGCGGGACTGGCAGGTGCTGATTTTTCACATAAGGTAGACGCTACAGATCTATGGCCTTTGCTGGGGGGCAATCCTGAAGACTTTCAGCCACACCACCACCTCTATTTCAGCAAGCACAGGGAACAGGCCGTGAGGATGGGTGCCTGGAAAGCCTACCGCGAATCACCCGAACATCCCATCAGGCTGTACCTTATTGAGGAAGATACCTACGGGGAACGTGACCTCTCATCCTTTTACCCTGATGTGGTGAAAAGTATTGAAACCATTATGGATACCTCATATACCGCTCATGAGTGGTACTGGAACCCCTTTGAGACAAGGGAGGAATATCAGAAAAAAATAGACAGGGCCCGGGAGACGGGCAATATATTACCGCAATTGCGGCCAAATTCAGTTGATAAATTACCATGGGAATAACCATAAAAATAAAAAGTCATGTATAAATCTATTTTTGAAAAGATAACCCTTGTGGCAGTGTTAATGTCCACTGCTTTGCTGGGAAATTCATGCACGGGTACTGTTAAGCCCGACTCGAACTTCAGTGGCGTACAGATCGGTGTGATCTCATACAGCTGGCGGGACATGCCACAGGGCGAAGCTGAAGACATCCTGGGTTACTGCCTGAGATCAGGGATCAGCTCCATTGAATTGATGGGTGGCGTAGCAGAACGCTATGCCGGGATCCCTCCCTCACCGCCCAGGCCGGCAAGGGGTGTTGAAATGACTGAAGAGGAGCGGGCAGCCTATGATCAAAAAGTGCAAGATGCCAGGGAGCAGCAGCGTGAATGGCGCCTGTCCGCATCCACGGACAAATTCATTGAGCTGAGGAAAATGTACAATGACTCGGGGGTGAATATACACATCGTGAAGTTTGCGCCTGCCGGCTGGTCGGATGAAGAAATAGATTATGCTTTCAAAGCTGCCAAAGCCATGGGCGCCGGGGGCATCACCGATGAAATAGGGCATGAGGCATGTAAACGCCTGGGCAAGTTTGCCGAAAAGCATGATATGTATGCGATCTTTCATAACCACGGGCAGCCGGGAGAACCAGGATTCAACTTTGAAGAATATTTGGAGTATTCACCAAACAATATGCTGAACCTGGATGTGGGGCATTATTTCGGAGCTACCGGCAAACATCCTAATGAGATCATTGAAAAACTCCATGACCGGATCTTCAGCATTCACCTGAAAGACAAAACAGGCAAGGATTCAGAACCGGCGAATACCAATATGCCCTGGGGCGAAGGTGAGACCCCCCTGGCAGATATAATGAACCTCATAAAGGATAACAGATGGCCCATATATTGTGACATCGAGCTGGAGTACCCGGTGCCTGCTATTTCCAATGCCGTGATGGAAACCACCAAATGTGTTGAATACTGCAGAGAGATCTTGGTAGATTGATGATCAATGGTGAAGAAAAAATTTCTGCTTTTGATTCTCCTGGTAGCATCGCCAGAGAGCCCAAATGAACCAGCACCATTGCGTATCCTGGATTCTCACATCGAAGACCACCAAAAATTTTAAATCATGAACAGGCTGTTTTTTCTATTCTTTTTGAGTTGTTTTACCTTCAGCAGTTTTGCAGAAGAAAAAAGAGATTTGCTGGTAAATGAAGCTGTAAAAATTGATCTCAAATCGGCGCTCATTAATGACTTTTCAGAAATTGGTTTCCCCACTTACCAAAGCAGGGATTTCTGGAACGGATTACCAGTAAATTTAAAAGAGCAGTATGTCGAAGAGGCTGAAGGGGCTTTGGATTATGACTGGCCCATTGTAAAAGCCACTGATTACCTCGAAATCATCCGTTCCGGTGACCGCCGTCAAGGTGTTTACGCAGCTCCTAGGGCGGCACTGATGGCCTTGGTTATGGGAGAACTGACAGAAGGCAAAGGCCGTTTTATCGACCAGATCATTAACGGTGTGTGGTATTACAGCGAACAAACATGGTGGGGTTGGTCGGCTCATCTGTCAGCCCAGAAAGCACCGCATGGCTTGCCCGATGCAGACGAGCCTGTGATTGATCTGGGCGTTGGCGAAATTACCAACATATTATCGTGGACATGGTTTTTGTTCAAGGATGAGTTCGACAAGATTCATCCTTTGATCTCAAAACGGCTCAAAAATGAAATCATGAAAAAAGCCGTAACCCCTTATTACGAACGTGACGATTTTTGGTGGCAGGGACTGGACGGAAGTCGCGGGGTCAATAACTGGAATCCGTGGACAAACCATAATTTGCTCACGGCCATTTTGATTCTCGAAGACAATCAGGAGAAAAAGCTGGCAGGGGTTGAAAAAGTGATCCGTTCGCTGGATGTTTTTATCAATGGTTATCCTGCAGATGGTGGCTGCGATGAAGGCCCTTCCTACTGGGGAAGGGCAGGTGCTTCCCTGTTTCAAAACCTTGATTTATTGAAAAGGGCAACAAACGGAAAATTTGATGTGTATGACAATGAGTTGGTTCAGAATATGGGGACCTTTATTTACAAAGCCTATATCGATTATCCCTATTTCATCAATTATGCCGACGCCGATGCGAAAACCGGCAGCCGCCCCGCCATTATTTACTGGTATGGAAAAGAGATCAAAGATCCTGTCATGCAGAATTTCGGGGCCTTTCTGGCCAAAAAACAGGATTGGGGGAAGGAGACACCTGGTGGAAAAATTGACGAGCAGATAATGCAATTGATGTATCTGGATGAGATCAGTAATGCAACAGCGGAAAATGCCTTGATCAGCGATTTCTGGTTACCTGACATAGAAGTTGCAGGAGCCCGCGATAAAGAGGGTTCTTCAGATGGTTTCTTTTTTTCAGCCAAGGGGGGTCATAATGCCGAAAGTCATAACCATAACGATTTGGGAACCTGTGTTTTGTATTTTGACGGAAAGCCTTGCCTGGTGGATATTGGACGGGAAACCTATACGGCAAAAACGTTCAGCAGCCGCCGTTATGAAATCTGGACCATGCAATCTGGTTACCATCAACTGCCAAAAATAAATGGTGTTGACCAAATGGACGGAAGAAAATACAAAGCCATAAATACCTCCTTTATGGCCGATGCAAAAAAGGCTGTTTTTTCAACAGATATCTCGGGAGCTTATCCCGAAGAGGCAAGGGTTGAAAAATGGGTGAGGAGTTACCGCCTGGACCGTGGCGAAAAATTTACCGTTTCCGATGCCTGGGAACTGGCAGAAATCAAAGCGCAACCCACGAGCCTGAATTTTGTAACATCATGCAAGGTAACTGAATCGGCACCGGGTGTTTTAAACCTGCAGGGTGATGGTTTTGAGCTTAAAATGAAATACAATCCAAAATCTGTATCCCCTGAAATTGAATTTAATGAAGTAACCGACGCAGGACTAAAACGTTACTGGCCGGGCGGAATAACGAGGCTTGTTCTGAAAATTAATAAACCGGCATTGAAGGGAAAAAATGTCGTGACAATCTTTGAATAAATACCCCCAAACACCCTATACTGAGGACACAGTATTCTGATTCACCGATTCCAACCTTAAAAGAAGGGTGGAGGAAAAGACATCAGAAAGGATATCCCATAGGCTGGTGTTTTCATTTGGCCTGGAAGAAATCAGTATGAAGGGTTCTGTTTATGTTGAAAAGAAGCTCATTGAAATGGAACCCGGTGCCGTGGTTGTCGTCACTACCGGAGCGCAAAACAACCTTGATATCTTCGCCCTGGAAGTACTGAAGGCTGAACATAAGGGTGTAATATAACTGGTTTTCGTTGATGACCTGTCTGTATTATTCCACAAATTGAGGCAAACTTGATGCCACGAAATGGTATCTGTTCCGAAAGGAGTAAAAGTACCGTACACTCCCAAAGAAGTAGCCGGGGGGTCATTGAATATGCCAGCCAGGGAACAGGTGGAAATTTCACATTAATATAAGAAACCAAACAGCCAAAGTGGGATTTTATGCTTGCTCTTGTATTCAATGTTATCGGCCGCAATGTAAGCCCTTTCAAGGCCAATAATCTGCTTTCTGGTTTTATGCTTTCCTCCAATTTCAATGGTGTATTTGTTATCCACCAGGAAGTCTCCGTTGGGAGAATATGCCAGGCTGTGCCCTACCCTTAACTGATTGCAGAAGAAGGTTTCCCTTACGGTTCCCACCTCGTATGGATTTGAGGAAAGGTTGGTGATTAGGTTTGGATTATTCAGATATACTTTCTCCGGTTTATTCATTCTGCTGATGCCATGAGTGTCGCTTTGAAGTAATATTAGAAGGTCGGCCCGTTCAAGTAAATAGAGGTATTTTATCAGGGTGTCACGGCTTACCCCAATCTGCATGCTGAGTTTTGATATATTCGGTTTGAAAGGTGAGATCTCAGAAACAATTGAAACCAATTTTCTCAATTTATAGACCGAGTTATAATCAATATTCTCAACCGAAGTCAGATCATTGTCCAGAATATGGTTCACTGTTTGTTTTAATCTTGTCGGGTATTCCTGTTCTCCTTCATTGAAGAAGGGATAATATCCCGTGTTTAAATACTCCTCAAAAAGCTTGATAGGTTTTATTTTCTTCAGCATTTGGGAGACTTCCTTTGCTGAATCTTCAAGGATGGTTTCCAATGGTAAAATTGAAAATTTGTATCCGTATTTCAGTTCAATGAATTCCCGGAATGATAACCCGTTCAATTTGTAAAGGATGGCACGTCTGCTTAGGTCCGCTTCACCTTTGTAAATATCTAGTGCTGAAGATCCTGTGATAATAATTTTTAGTTCCGGGAAATAGTCATAAATGTTTTTAACTTCCTGAGACCAGTTCTTGTACTTATGAACCTCATCAATTAAAATATGCTTTCCTCCACGCTTTACAAATTCATCCACAAAATCTACAAGGGAATTTCTGGCAAAGAACAGGTCATCGAGGTTTACGAATATAACCTCATCAGGGGTATGAAACAGGTTTTCTTTGATGTACTGGAGAAGCATGGTTGTTTTGCCTACACCGCGTGCTCCAGTGATGATATTCAATCTGTTTTTCCAGTTGACCTTTGTCCACAGATAACGTTTAAAAATTGTATTTACAGCATTGATACGTGTATTGGAATATTGAATTAGTTTGTCCATTATTGCCAGGCCTATATGACAAAAATAGACAAAAAATGACAAACGAATATGGCAAAAAAGTATTTTTTAGTGCAATCTGAATGATTTACTGGCAGAAATTATTGGGATAACATGAATTACATTGTCTAAAGTGCATTAAGATATTTTATGCTTTCTTCAAAGAAATCCGGATCTATCTCGGCATAAAAGTTTTTTACACCGCCTGTTTTGGCAGCTTTAAAGAACTCATTCCAGTCCACCATCCCCTGACCAATGGGTACACTTTCATCTTCACTTGCCCAATCTGATAAGTGGGCTGAGATAAACCTGCCGGGATACTTCATAAAATAATCTGCTGCTTTGTATCCGATGTTAACCACTGCTACCTGGAATTGCATCTTGACCAGATCGGGATCAAGCTGGTCAAGCAAAACATCATAAATGAGTTCGTCCCCCCTTTTCTCAAATTCCATGTGATGGTTGTGGAACCCCATCTGGATGCCGGCTTTTTTGGTCTTTTCACCGATGCTGTTTAATTCATCACAAGCCTTTCTGTAATCGTCCACCGAAGCATTTTCTGGCAGCCAGAAACTGGCAAGGATCATTTGTTCCATCCCAAGATCA
>Ga0111175_1191_pt1 | contig 13160 bp, 11 predicted proteins | sample DeeMarSWOR324_28_FD_80228 | JGI IMG/M metagenome (GOLD analysis project Ga0111175, IMG submission 80228) | Bacteroides sp. SM23_62
TGGTTTTTCTTCAAATTCATCCGGGATGGGGATGGATTTGATCATGGAGGAAACTGCATGTATGGAGTAGTCGTCGAAGTTTATGATCCGTTCCGGACAGGATCCCATGCATATACCGCAGCGCCGGCACCGGGCGGGATTGGGCAGGGGTGTCCCGGTCTCCGTTTCATCATACGAGCCGAAGGGGCATTCTTCGGTGCAGCGTTTGCAATCGGTACAGCGCTGCAGGGACAATACCGGGAAGCTTTCATCCCCGCTCCTGGGATGGACAGCCTGTCCGCGTTTCACCAACTCGATGCACTGGATCGCTTTCAGGGTCGCCCCGGCGGCATCCTCCATGCAACCCTGGATGCCCTGTGGTGTCCTGGCGGCACCGGCAGCATAGATACCGGTCCGCTGGGTCTCATAAGGGAAACAAATGAAATGGGAGTCAGGGAATCCATATTTACGCTCCGGTAATCCTTCCCCTTTCCGGTATCTCAGGTGCAGTTCCCCGGAGTCATTGGGCACCATTCCGGTGGCTGCCACGATCATGTCTGCATCGATGCGGACGGGTTCGCCCAGCAAGTTATCCGTAACGATCACTGACAGGCTGTCGTTTTCCCTGTCCTCAATCCCGGTAATTTCTCCCTTGGTAAAGAATACACGTGAATCGGCCTGGACCTCCTGGTAATAATGTTCGTTCTTTCCGGGTGTCCGGATATCCTTGTAAATGATGAAAACATTGGCGTCAGGAAGCATGTGCCTGATGTATTGTGCCTGTTTCAGGCTGGTCAGGCAACATACATTTGAGCAGTAGGGCAGGTACTGTTCATCCCGGGAGCCGGCGCACTGGATGAACAGGATGTTGGCAGGGGGGCGCCCGTCAGAAGGCCTGGCAATGCTTCCTGTTTTGACCATTGTTTCCAGTTCAGCCTGGGTCAGCACATTGGGCCGGTCCCGGTATTTTAAACCTTCGATTTTGGCGGCATCATAGGGATGCCAGCCGTTGGCCAGGACGATGGCACCTGCCCGATGGGAGAGGATCTTTCCATCCTGGCTGACCTCGACATGGAATGCACCGGGCTCCCCGGAAATCCCGGCGATGGTGGTCTGGGTGAGGATCTTAATACCCTTGAGGGTTTTTAATTCATCCATTTTTTCCAGGAGGAAAAAATGAAGATTGGTTTTTCCACCTCCTGAGACGGGTATGATATCGTGCCAGCTGTTCAACCAACCACCCAGTGCTTTTTCCTTTTCTACGAGCAGCACCTGGTATCCGGAACGTGCTGATTCAATGGCCGCCTGCATCCCGCTGATGCCCCCGCCAACGACGAGTATATCAGAAACGGGGTTTTCAAGCAGGTAGGGATCCGGAAGGCCCGATGTGGCTGCCCTGGCCATCCCCATCCTGAGATAATCCTCGGCTGCTGCCTGGGTGTCTTCATGGCCCTGTTCCATGATCCAGGCCACACCTTCACGGAGATTTACACGCTCGGTAAATACTTTCCCGAAAGTAAAGTTTTTAACGGCATGGCGCGGGGAACAGGCGGCCAGGACAATGGCGTCTAGCTGGTTATGCTGGATATCCCGGATGATCTGCTGCCGGGATTCAAGGCTGCACAGAAACACATGTTCGGCACAATGCCGGACAGCTGGGGACTCATCGGCGATTGACCTGAGCCTGGCAGTGTCGATGGCGTTCCCGATCCGGCATCCGCTGCAGATATATACACCTATGTTTTTTGATTTGGTTACCAACTATGTATTCTCCTGTAAGACATTAAGCACCATCCCAGTGGATTCCCTGACAGTGGCGGCCACATCCTTGGGCTCACAGCAGCAGCCCCCGGCCGAAAATCCATGCTCAAGGCTTTCCTTTATGATAAATCCATCCGGATCCAGGTCCAGGCCCGGTGACACCGGAATCTCCGGAACCATACCCGTAGCCAGGATGACCAGGTCATAAGCCGCGTGTATCTTCCGTCCTGATAGGATGTCCTCTGCTTCTACCACCGGTTTACCCTCCTCCAGGCCAACGGCACTGACCTTTCCCTTGACCAGCCGGATCTGGTCGTTTTCTTCCACCTTCCTGAGAAAATCTTCATTCCTGCCTGATATCCTCAGGTCGATATAATAGATATCTGCCATATGCTCCTTATCCTGCCGGGTGAAATACAGGGCCTGTTTCAGGGAGGCAGAACAACAGACTGCAGAACAGTACGGTAGATGGTTCTCATCTCGGGATCCTGCACATTGCACAAATGCAATTTTTTGAGCAGGCCGCTGATCGGAGGGTTTCAATATCTTCCCTCCGGTAGGGCCATTGGGTGCGCCAAGGCGCTCCATCATGACATTGGTCAGGATATCACGAGATTTCCCCCATGAATAATCCTCCAGGTTTTCAGGTTCATAGGACTTCCAGCCGGTACTTAGAATGACACTTTTGACTTTGATTTCCCTTGTCTTTGGACTGGCATCGAGTTGAATGGCATCATACAGGCAGGCATCGACACATTTTTTACAGCTATCCATTTTGCATGCAGCGTCATCCAGATGAAACCTGGCCGGATAGGCCAGTTCATGGGGCAGGGCGATGGCTTTTCGGATGGTCATCCCATAGTTGAACGGATCATTTGTTTCAACAGGACAAACAGCAGCACATTCTCCACAGGCCGTACAATTCCGGGTGACATATTCAGGCCCGGTTTTAATCCGGACCCTGAAGTCCCCGGCCATACCAGTGATCTCCTCAACGGTTGATGAGGTAAATACCTCGATCAGGGAATGGTCCCTGATCCGCCTGAAGTTGATTTCCAAGCAGCCTCCACAGCAGCAGTTATTCCGCCGATGCCCCCGCCGATGACCAGGACAGATTTCCCAGCCAGGGCATACGTCCGTGATTCCCCCTGTAAGTTATTTTGATCAGGGATGTCCATTATTCAACCAGGTCTATGACATCACGTTTCATCAGTTCCCATTCGTCTGTATCCGGGTTCCAGCGGCAATTGGCAAAGACTTTCCAATCGGTTGACATATCCGGGAAATCACTCCTGAAATAATACCCCGGCCAGCGGGTTTCTTCCCGGAAAAGCATGGTCCGGATATGTGATTCAGCCTGCCAGACCCGGTGGATATTTTCCCAGCAGCGCATCAGTTCATGGGTATCTTCCGCGGCCAGCCTGGCTGCATCTTCTTTCAGCATCTGCAGGTGCTCGAGTCCCTTTTCAAGCAATGGTGCTGAAGTTTTGAACCCGCTCGAAGCACCGCCGGCATATTCATCCATGATCTTCTGCAGCCGGAACATGAACATATGGGGTTTGATATAATGGGGATTGATGTCGTCATCCTGCGTATATCCCTTATGGTTCTCGAAAAGCTCCAGGGGCTGAAGGATCCCTTGCTTTAGATCCTTGATCTTCTCACCAGGTAGGAAAGGGGCATCAGGATGATCCACACAGAATGAGGCGGCAGCCTTGGCGGCTATCCGGCCTTCTGTAAAGGATCCGGAGGAGAATTTATGGCTTGAGGCTCCCGAAGCATCCCCGGCCGCGAAGAGACCATCAACGGTTGTCATGTTCGGGTAGCCCCATTTGTAAGGATCGGGGGCGAGATCTTCGGGACCGCTGATCCAGGCACCGGATGCCCCGGAATGGGAGGAAATAAAGTAGGGTTCGCAGGCAGATATCTCAGATGGTTTCTCTTCCGGCTTGATATTCATGGATGCCCAGAGCAGGGCCTGGCTGACGGTCATGTCGAGAAAATCTTCCCAGGCCTCCTTTTCAAGTTCTTTCAATTTTCGTTTTGCTTCTATTTCGTCCGGCATGCTCTCGACTATCTTTTTGATGGCCTCGTCCGTGCGCATGTAAATGGGACTCTTCCCATCCTCGATCTCCAGCATCATAAGGTAATTCCTGAGATTGGCCGGGGTGGGTTTGGCCAGGCCATAGGGAGCCCATTTCTCCAGTTCAGCAGCGCGGGTCTGCATATAATTTTCACCCATGGCATTGGTTGCCTGTGCCTGGAAAAGCAGGAACCAGGCGCCAACGGGACCGTAGGCATCCTTGAACCGCACAGGCACGAACCGTACTTCCTGGCAGGTCATCTCAGCCCCTGCCTTGAGGGTGAAATAGGCACTGGCACCACTGTTGAATGGAGGATACCAGGATCTTCCGAGTCCCTCGCCAACCGATTTGGGTTTGAAAATATGCACGGCTCCCCCCATGGCGGCCAGCACAGATTTTGCCCTGAAAATATATACCTTATTATCCCTGACACTGAAACCGACAGCACCCTTGCAGCGATTGCCTTCCATGATGGGATCGGTGATGAATACCCGCTCAAAGTACTGTCCGCTATCACCAAGCTCGGCCAGGGCGTTCTTGGCAGCTTCGGCCACTATGGTTTTGTATGATTCCCCGTGGATCATGATCTGCCAGCGTCCTTCGTTCACATATTTACCATTTTCGCCCTTCCAGATCGGGAGTCCCCATTTTTCGAACAGATGCACGGATGCATCCACATGACGGCCGATATTGGCCACAAGATCATCGCGGGCTATGCCCATCAGGTCGTTTTTTACATATTTCACATAGTCGCCCAGTGTATTTGTCCCTTCTTTCAGTCCCAGGTACATATTGATGGCTGAGAGTCCCATGGCCACCGCCCCTGACCTGTCCATAGAGGCCTTGTCAACCAGGGTGACCCGGAGATTGTGCGGCTTCGCCCAGTGGGCAGCTTCATAGGCGGCCCCACAGGCGGCCATACCACCTCCAAGAATGAGGATATCCGTCTGGATCTCGACGGTTTCAAAGTTATCTGTAATACTCATAATCAGATTTTTTCCAGTTCATCCAGACCGGTTGAGGCTGGCTCTGTCCTCAGCAATGGGCTCTTCAGGTCCCCGGTGCCGGTCTCAAAACCGGCATCCGGATCGGCAGAACCTTCCGGGGTTGTCCGGGTAGGGAACTTGAATCGCTTGACCTGCCCGTCCCTGAACTTCACGGACCACATGATGGCATCTGAACTTCGCAGTGGTTGTACAACACCACCAAGGGGCATGAAATCGGCGTAACCGCGGACTTCAATGGCCTGTGTGGGACAAATTTTCACGCAATTGTAGCATTCCCAGCACATTTCCGGAGCCCGGTTCCTGGCCTTATTGCTCTCCTTATCGAGGACCATCAGGTCATTGGGACAGATATACTGGCATGCGGTTCTGTCCAGTGCCTTGCATCCGTCACATTTATCGGTAATCACAAAACTGGGCATGATGATATTGATTGGTAATGCCTACAAACATAACCAATAATAGGGATTTATCCTTATGATTCTCGAAAGGCAGTCCGGATAAGAAAATCAGTATCCAATAACATAGAGGTTATGGTCCTCATCGATACAGTAGTCTACCAGATCAAGCAGCTCCTGGTTGATCCTGAGAAGCTTTTCATGGTAAATGGTCCAGTGATCCATCCAGGTTTTATCTATCCTCACCAGGGCCAGCATGAATTCTTTTCCAAACACCTTTTCATCCAGGAAGGACTGAAACTCGGAAAGGGTTTTAAGCTTCTGGAGTTTTACCAGGTGGGTCAGCAACTGGTTCCTCAGGGGGATGATATAACGGGTATTGTACTTGGTGGCATCATAATACTCATACAGCATATTGGATTTCTCAAAGCAAGCGGTAAAAAGATTGAATACAACACTGTCAATATACCTGGATTCAGCATCCAGTTTATTGTAATCTTCATCAGTGCCTGTCAGGTTCAGCTCAACGAAATTCAGTTCTTTTTGGCTGTAAATGGATAGTTTCATGTTGTCAGTATTCGAGCGTAAAATTATAAAAATAGTGATAATAATTAAGCCTGGGCAGAAGGTAGGCTTTTTTGGACCCGGGCATCTTTTATTTATTATTTTTACATGTATTAATTAAATCTGCAGTGAAACAGGAAGAATTACAGGGACTGTTCCGCCAGCACTACGGTATACAACCTCTTAAAATCAATGAATTGCCCAGATCTCCCTCACACAGGAGGTATTTCAGAATGGTGGGGCAGGATTCAGGCTGCATTGGTGCAATCAGTCCGGATCCCTTGATAACCAGAGCGTTTCTTGAATTCACCAGGCACTTCAGGAACAAAGGATTGCATGTCCCCGAACTGTATGCTGTTCAGGAAGAAAAGGGAATATACCTGCTGGAGGACCTGGGTGATCTGATGTTAAAGCATCTGGTTGATCAATCCAGGGAGGAAGGATCATTTCCGGGGAAGGTCCGCCCTCTCTATCACTCGGTACTTGAACACCTGTTGAGGTTTCAGGTGGAAGGCCATGTCGGATTGGATTATTCCGTCTGTGTTCCCCGTATGGAATTTGACAGGCAATCGGTTTTATGGGACCTGAACCACTTCAAGTATTTTTTCCTGCAATTACTGGGCATCCCCTTCGACGAACAGAAACTTGAGGATGATTTTCAGTTCTTTGCAAGCTTCCTCATGAATGCATCAAGAGATTATTTCCTGTACCGTGATTTTCAGGCCAGGAACATCCTGTTCCGGGATGAATCATTTTATTTTATTGATTACCAGGGGGGCAGGATGGGTGCATTGCAGTACGATGTGGCCTCTTTGCTGTTCGAAGCACGGATTGATCTTCCGTCAGATTTCCGGGAGGAATTATTGCAGTATTACCTGGATACACTTGGAAAGGTGAATAAAAATGACGCCGCAGCATTCCAGAAATATTACTATGGTTTTGTGCTGGTCAGGATATTGCAGGCCATGGGGGCTTACGGACTCAGGGGGATTATCGAAAACATTCCCTTGTTCCTTCAGAGCATCCCATTTGCCATCAAAAACATCGGATGGCTGCTTGAAAAATCCCTTGTCCCGCAAGGCATGCCAGAGCTGACAAAATGCATGCAGCAGTTAACCGAATTACCGGATTGGAAACCTGCTGTTGCAGAAGATAAATTGACATTGAAGATCACCAGCTTTTCCTACAAACTGGGAATTCCCAGGGATTATAGCGGACATGGAGGGGGATATATTTTTGACTGCCGGACACTTCCCAATCCCGGCAGGATCGAAGCTTACCGGAAATCAACGGGCCGGGATAGGGATGTTATCGATTTCCTGGCAGCCAAACAGGAGGTTTCGGATTTCCTGGGAACGGTATTTGCTTTGGTGGACCAATCTGTCAGGGAATATTCAAACAGGGGATATACGCAATTAATGATAAATTTTGGTTGTACTGGCGGACAACACCGATCGGTATATTGTGCCGAACAGCTCAAGGCCCACCTGGTGAAAACCCACCCTGTAAATGTTATTTTGAATCACAGGGAGTTGGATAAATAATGTGTGAAACAGGCAAAAAGCAGGCAAATTGTAATCCAACGAAAAGCGTTCAATGAGAGCAATGATCCTAGCAGCAGGATTGGGTACCAGGCTAAGACCCCTGACCGATAAAATGCCCAAGGCGCTTGTTCCCTTCAAGGGAACACCGATGGTGGAGAGAATTATCAGGAACCTGGGGGATGCAGGCGTACGCCAGGTCATGGTTAATGTCCATCATCTTGCCGGCCAGGTAGTTGAATTCCTTGACCACCTGACAGTGGAGGGGATGACCATACATGTCTCGGATGAGACCGGTGAGTTGATGGATACCGGCGGGGCAATATTGCAGGCCAGGGAATTTTTAAAGGAGGAAGAAGATTTTATCGTCCACAATGTGGATGTGTATACCGATCTGGATATACGCGATCTCATCAGTTATCACAGGGATGGCGATGCATTGGCGACCATCGCGGTAAAAAAGCGGCCGACTTCACGCTCCCTGCTCTTTGATGAAGCCGGATTATTATGCGGATGGATACATAATGAAACGGGGGAAAATAGGATGATCAGGAGCCCGTCAGGTCGACTGGATGATTTTGGCAATAGCTGCGTACAGGTGATCAGTGCAGGATTTTTGGATCTTTTCCCGGTCACAGAGCCGCGGTCACTGACTGAGATGTACCTGGAACTTGCTGGGCACCATAAGATAGGGGCTTTTATACATAACCAGGACTACTGGTACGACCTGGGCCGCTACGATAATTTCATGAAAGCGGACAAAGAGGTATTTTATTAATAAATTCTTTATTTTCGCACCAAAATCATTATTATGTCAGCCAGGCAAACCACCATTTCGAATTTACTGGGACCATTCCAGCGGTTTTTCAAAGTCGAGGCGGCCAGCGGGATCCTCCTCCTGATATGCACTGCCATTGCCATGATCATGGCCAATTCTTCGGCTTCAGATTTTTATGCCCGGGCAGTAAACTGGGAATTATCGGTACAGGTAGGCAATGTATTCAAATTATCAAAGCCCCTGCTCCTCTGGGTCAACGACGGTCTCATGGCGATCTTCTTTTTTGTAGTTGGACTTGAAATCAAGCGGGAGGTCCTTGTCGGGGAGCTTGCTTCATTCAGGCAGGCAGCCCTGCCCATTCTGGCTGCGATTGGAGGCATGGTGATCCCTGCCTCCCTGTTCATCGCCCTGCATGGCAACCATCCGGGGGCGGAAGGCTGGGGCATTCCCATGGCGACCGATATTGCTTTCTCCCTCGGCATTTTAAGCCTGCTTGGAAAGCGGGTACCCCTGGCGCTTAAGGTTTTTCTGGCAGCCTTTGCCATTGTGGACGATATGGGAGCAGTGGTGGTCATAGCCGCTTTCTACAGTGAATCTGTCGGTTGGGATAACCTGCTTATCGCCGGAGCCCTGTTTGTCATGCTGGCATTGGCCATCAGGGCCGGCATGCGAAATGGCGAGGTGTTTCTGGTGGTGGCCGGGTTTATCTGGTATTTCGTCCTGAAATCTGGACTGCATCCAACCATTGCCGGGGTGGCCCTTGCATTTATAGTACCCGCACAGCGAAGTATCAAATTGAGCGTTTTTAACCGGGTGACAAGATCAAGCCTGAATAAATTCGAGGCCACGGATTCGGAAGAAAATATGCTGCTCAGAAAAGATCAGCTGGAGGCACTTGACAATCTTGAGGTCTATTACAGAAAGGTCCACAGTCCCCTGCAATACCTCGAACACAAGATGCACGGTTTTACCTCTTACCTGGTGATGCCAGTCTTTGCCCTGGCGAATGCCGGTGTGCTGCTCAGTGCTGCTGCTGGAGAGCCGGTGATAGGAACCCTGTCAGTCAATATTGCGATTGCCCTCGTCCTGGGCAAGGTACTTGGGATCCTTGTTTTCGCGTGGATCGGCATCAAATTGAAAATTACCGACCTGCCGGCAGGCACAAACTGGAAACATATGGCTGGACTGGGACTCCTTGGTGGCATAGGCTTTACCATGTCGATGTTCATCAGCAGCCTGGCATATCAGGATGCCGGATTGCTGAATCATGCCAAAATAGGCATATTAATAGGATCCCTGGTGGCAGGGGTGCTGGGTTATCTTATTTTGAGGTATACCCTGAAACCCGCGATCGGGACGGATAATACCAGTGAGGAAGCATAATGAAAGAGCATTTGATCGATGAGCTGAATGAAAGTTGGGCAGGGAAGGATCCGGAAGCCGTTTTGACTTATTTTCTCGACAGGTACAGGGGTAAGATTGTACTTGCCTCCAGCATGGGGGCAGAGGACCAGGTCCTGACAAAGATGGTCGCTGATATTGACCGGGGTACCAGGATCTTCACCCTGGATACAGGACGGCTGTACCAGGAGACCTATGATCTGATCCAGCATACCAACGAGGAATACAATCTGAATATTGAAATCTATTTTCCTGATTACCAGAAAGTGCAGGATATGGTGGCAAGCAAAGGAATCAACCTGTTCTACAGAAGCATAGAAAACCGGAAGCGCTGCTGCGATGTCCGCAAGAATGAGTCTCTCAAGCGGGCACTGGAGGGCATGGAGGTCTGGATTTGCGGCTTAAGGAAAGACCAAACGGTTACCAGGTTTTTCAACAAGCTGGTGGAATGGGACGAAAAACACCGCCTGATGAAGCTGAATCCCCTGATCGGCTGGACCGAAAAACAGGTCTGGCAATATATCCGGGAAAATGATATCCCTTACAATGTATTGCATGACAGGGGATTTCCAAGCATAGGCTGCAAGCCCTGCACGCGGGCTGTCCAGCCCGGCGAAGATTCACGGGCGGGCCGCTGGTGGTGGGAGAATGCAGAGCACAAGGAATGCGGGCTCCACAACAGTGAGTAGGGAACGTTTATACGATCGTACCGGAACCCACGACTTCATCTTCCTTATACCAGGCTGCGAATTGTCCGGGTGTGATCCCCCGCTGAGGTTTGTCAAATATAATATACAGGTTTTTTTCAGCCATATGCAATGTACCTTTCTGCAAGGGCTGCCGGTACCTGATCCTTATATGGAAGGCTTCTGATTCACCTGGATTCAGGGCAAGGTCGGGCCTTACCCAGTGAATATCTCCAGCACTTATCGCCAGTCCTTTCCGGTAAAGCCCCGGATGGTTTTTCCCTTCACCCGTATAAATAATATTCCGCTGCGTGTCTGTCCCGATAATAAATAAAGGTTCTTTCTTGCCACCTATATTGAGCCCCTTTCGCTGGCCTACGGTGTAGAAATGAGCCCCCTTATGTGTGCCGATGATGATCCCGTCCCCCGGCTGGTACTTCCAGGGGCGGGCGAGATATTCGGGATCAGTGCTGGCCGGATCAAATGTTAGGTACCCGGAAAATCTCCTGGGAATTTCTATCACATCACCCTTTTTAGGCTCGAGCCGTTGTTGCAGAAAAGTAGGCAGGTCTACCTTTCCGATGAAACAGATCCCCTGGGAATCCTTTTTATCGGCCGTGGGCAGGTTCAGTTCACCCGCTATTTCCCTTACCTTTTCCTTTGGTAGATCACCAATGGGGAAAAGGATCTTTGAAAGCTGTCCCTGGTCAAGCTGGCACAGAAAATAACTCTGTTCCTTATTGGGGTCTAATCCCGCGAGTAAACGGTAAATCGTCTTCCCATCCTTCTGAAAACTTTCCTTCCTGCAATAATGTCCTGTTGCAACCAGGTCGGCCTTGTATTTTTCAGCCACTTTGAAGAACTCGTCAAATTTGATCTCACGGTTACAGAGTACATCCGGATTAGGGGTCCGGCCATTTTCATACTCATGGAACATATAATCCACGACCCTTTTCTTATAGACCTTGCTAAGGTCAGCACTGTGGAAGGGAATATCAAGTTTCCTGGCTACGAGCTGTGCAAAAACCAGGTCATCCTTCCACGGACAATCGCCTTCCAGCGTCCCGGTCTTGTCATGCCAGTTGATCATGAATACGGCAATCACCTCATATCCTTGCTGTTTGAGCAGGTATGCCGCAACGCTGGAATCCACGCCCCCGGATAAACCAACCACAACTCTTTTCATGGCCATTCAACTGGCTGCAAAATTAGCAAATTCAGCGAAACCGTTGGACAGGGCAGGTACAAACTAGGAATGCAGGTTCTTGATCACCTCCTCATTGCTGAGTATATTGGCGACTATGGCATAGACACTCTCTGAACCAAAGCCTTTCAGTTTTGTAACAAGGATCTTTTGCAGGTCTTTTATCTGTCTCTCTTCTTCAAGGGCTTTTTTGATCTCGCGGAACTGTGAGCCGGTCAGCTCGTCCTGGAGTGCATCCAGTATGATCTCGAACGGGATCGTATTACCGGTCTCCTCCGGAGCACCAAAAGCCTCGAGCTCAACAATGGCTTCTTCCAGTATTTCCCTGCCGAGTTTTTTACAGGCCTCCATGGAATTGGTATAACCGGTTTCATCTCTCAAGACCCAGCTTCCCTGATCATATTTGATCTTTTGAATGGCCTCGACCTTTTGCGTTTTGTGGCCGAATATCCTTTCCAGCAGGAGGATGGTGAAATTCTTCCAGGCATTCAGATCAAAATCTTTTGCCCCCAGCTTTTCAATCTGGTCCTGTAATACTTTGATGGCATTCTGCGGATTCATGACCTACTAAAAATACGAATAATCACAAGAATCTCAAAGAAGGAAATGCCTGCAAATTAGCAAACCTGCCCGGAGTCACCCTTAATCATATTGATAACCCTCCAGCCTGCGCTGCAGTTCTTCCTGGTAAACAAGGTTCACATCCCTTTTCGGATCCGCACAAAAATATACCGGAGTCCCTTCCTGCCTTGCATGTGGCGTTGAGATCCTCCCGACGATTTCAACCTGGTGGAATAGCTCCTCCAGGTTATCACTATCACCAATCTTGATCAGGTAATCAGCATCGATGCTTTCCGGTGCCCAGAAGATATAACTGTCATTAAAGCTGATGACCGGCGGAAGGCCATATTTTAATCCATAAAAGTTTACAGATCCAGCCTCGCCATAGTTGTTCGCAAGGATCACACACTTTGCCTGCTGCTCAGGTGTCAGGTTGAGAAAGGTCTCTCCAACGATCCCGGAAAGCTCCACCCATCCTATCATATCTGCATAATCCTGTGGAAGGTCATAATATTTCCCGTCCTCCCAGCGATGGAATTTTTCCATTCCAATGGATTTGTAAAACTCAATAAAAGGCTCCGGTTTCAGGATGGGCAGGCTTATGGGAAGTGCCACCACAGAAACCGGCGGGATGATGAAGATCAGTATATATTTTACAAATCCCATCTTGTCCCGAAAATATCGCTCAATGAACAAACCCCCGAATACAAACAGGGTTGAATAGAGTCCGAGTGTATAGTAATGTTTACCCCTCAGGACGATCAGTAACAAAACCACCGTTATATAGATCCATGCAAAGGCCCTGTAAGGCTTGCCATCTTTGAGGAAAGCGACATAGATCAGACCGAAGATCCAGATGAAAAAGACAGGGAGGAACATCATGATCTGTTCAATGAGGAATATATCCACCCGCACATGCACCAGCTGGGTTTCAGACAGTTCTTTCATATGTTGTATGACCGGCCAATGATGATTCACCTGCCAGATCACGTTCGGCAGGGCAATGAGCAGGGCAATGGATCCTGCCAGGTAGGGCTGGGGTTTTCGAAGCCAGGCCCTGAGCGGGGTCAGCAGTACGGCAGCAATGATCCCGATGAGGTAGAAAATCACAGAATATTTATTCAAAAAGGCCAGTCCCGCTGCCAGACCGATCAGGTACCAGTAGAAGGAGCGATTGGTCCGGATCAGCCTGAAGATGA
>Ga0111175_1152_pt1 | contig 12579 bp, 10 predicted proteins | sample DeeMarSWOR324_28_FD_80228 | JGI IMG/M metagenome (GOLD analysis project Ga0111175, IMG submission 80228) | Bacteroides sp. SM23_62
AATGGCACAGCGTTTCATCATTGCATAACCGCTCTTGCCATCACGGTAGACCATATTGTAAATGGTCCTTGCATCGTTTTTCTTGAATACGGCGATATGGATAATGTCCTTGCCTGCGAATACCTTCTCGTCGATCTTGGTAACCTGGAATGTGCCATCCCTCCGGATTGTCAGGATATCATCTATATCAGAACAATCACAAACATACTCATCTTTCTTCAGGGAAGTGCCAAAGAATCCCTCTTTCCGGTTCACATAGAGTTTCTGGTTGGTGGCTACCACCTTGGTGGCCACAATGGTATCGAAATTCCGGATTTCTGTGCGTCTCTCTTTCCCTTTTCCGTATTTCTTCTTTATCTGTTTGTAATAGTTGATCGTATAGGGGATGATATTAGCGAGATGATTTTTGACTTCCTCGATCTCCTCCTCAATGCCTTTGATATGCTCATCCGCTTTGAATGAATCAAATTTCGAGATTCTCTTAATTTTTATCTCGGTCAGTTTCACAATATCATCATGGTTTACCTCCCTCCGCAGAAGTTTCTTGTAGGGATCGAGTCCCTTGTCTATGGCTTCCACAATGGCCTCCCAGGTTTCACATTCCTCGATATCCCGGTAGATCCTTTTCTCGATAAAGATCCTCTCAAGGGAAGAGAAATGCCAGTCTGTCTCCAGTTCATCCATCCTGATTTCCAGTTCAAGTTTCAGGAGGGCAACCGTATTGTCAATGGAGTGCCTTAGCATCTCATTCATACCCATGAATACAGGTTTATCCGCTTCAATCACACAGCTGTTGGGGGATATGGAAACCTCGCAATCTGTGAAGGCATAGAGCGCATCCAGGGTCTTATCCGATGAGATCCCGGTCGCGAGTTCTATTATAATCTCTACATTTTCAGCAGTGTTGTCATCGATCTTCTTGATCTTGATCTTTCCCTTTTCGTTTGCCTTTACAATTGATTCAATAAGGGAAACAGTTGTTTTGCCATAAGGGATTTCCGTAATGACCAGGTGCTTCTTGTCCAGTTTCTCTATCCTGGCCCTAACCTTCACGCTCCCTCCACGGATCCCGTTATTATACCTGGAAAAATCGGCCATTCCCCCGGTCGGGAAATCCGGCAGGATCTCGAATTCCTTTCCTTTCAGGTAAAGTATCCCGGCATCTATCAATTCATTGAAATTATGGGGGAGGATCTTGGATGCCAGTCCCACAGCAATCCCTTCCACCCCCTGGTTCAGCAACAGCGGGAATTTCACCGGGAGGGTCACCGGTTCCTTGTTGCGTCCGTCATAAGATTGTTTCCACTCTGTGGTCTTCGGGTTGAATACCACCTCCAGGGCAAATTTCGAGAGGCGTGCCTCAATGTACCTGGGTGCGGCCGCCCCGTCACCGGTCAGGATATTCCCCCAGTTCCCCTGTGTATCCACCAACAGGTCTTTTTGTCCCAGTTGTACCAGGGCATCACCAATAGAAGCATCCCCGTGCGGATGGAATTGCATGGTATGCCCGATGATGTTTGCCACCTTGTTGTACCGCCCGTCATCCAGCCTTTTCATGGAATGCAGGATGCGGCGCTGCACCGGTTTCAGTCCGTCGTGCAGATGCGGCACAGCTCGTTCAAGGATCACATAGGAGGCATAATCCAAAAACCATTCCTGGTACATGCCTGAAAGGTGAACCACGGTGTGCAGATCGTCTGAATCAGGATGTTCTTCTTCCGGACCGTATAGACTATCGTCCATTGATTCTTCAGCGTTCTCTATATTTTCCAGCTCCTCTAAACTCATAGGTATCTAACGAAAAACAAACCTGGGGAATTGTTGGTCAGGCCTCAACAAGGTCTTCTTCAACACGCAGGTTATCAATTATGAAGTTCTGTCGTTCGGGGGTGTTTTTCCCCATATAAAATTCAAGTAAATCAGATACCGCATCGCTTCTGTTGAGCGATACCGGTTCCAGCCTTATGTTATGGCCAATAAAATTTTTAAACTCATCCGGAGATATTTCTCCCAGTCCCTTGAACCTGGTGATCTCCGGTTTACCGCCGAGCTTTTCAATGGCGTCTTCCTTCTCCTCCTCCGAGTAGCAATAATGTGTTTCCTTCTTATTTCTCACCCTGAACAGGGGTGTCTGCAGGATATACAGGTGTCCCTTCCGGACCAGGTTTGGGAAGAACTGCAGGAAAAAGGTGATCAGCAGCAGCCGGATATGCATGCCGTCAACGTCTGCATCCGTAGCGATCACAACATTTTTATACCGGAGGTTATCCAGGCCATCTTCTATATTCAGGGCAGCCTGCAGGAGATTGAACTCCTCGTTCTCATAGACGATCTTTTTGGTAAGCCCGTATGTGTTAAGGGGTTTTCCTTTAAGGCTGAAGACAGCCTGGGTTTCCACATCACGTGATTTGGTGATGGAACCACTTGCCGAATCTCCCTCGGTGATGAATATGGTAGTCTCCAGCCTGCGTTCATGGGTGGAATTGTAATGGGCCTTGCAATCCCTCAGCTTTTTGTTGTGGAGACTGGTTTTCTTTGCCCTTTCCCTGGCCAGTTTCTTAATGCCCGAGATGGCTTTTCGCTCTTTCTCAGATTCCAGGATCTTCCGCAGGAAGATCTCTGCCGTCTCAGGATGTTTATGCAGGTAATCATCCAGGTCCTTTTTCAGGAAGTCATTGATATAATTCCGGACGCTGGGACCTTCGGGTCCCATGTCCTTGGAACCCAGTTTGGTCTTCGTCTGTGATTCGAAAACCGGCTCCTCTATCTTGATACTCAGGGCGACAATAACAGACTGACGGATATCCGAAGGGTCGAAATCCTTTTTGTAAAATTCCCTCACCGTCTTAACCAGGGCTTCCTTGAAGGCAACAAGGTGCGTGCCGCCCTGGGTGGTATGCTGGCCGTTGACAAAGGTAAAATACTCATCCGTATACTGGTTGCCGTGTGTCATGGCCAGTTCAATATCACCATTCCTGAGGTGAATGATGGGATAAAGTCCCTCATGGTCCATATTCTCATGCAACAGGTCCAGCAGGCCATTCTTTGACTGGTATTTCACCCCGTTCAGCACGATGGTCAGTCCCAGGTTAAGATAGATATAATTCTTGATGAGGGCTTCGATATATTCCAGGATATAATGGTAATTCCCGAATAATTCCTCGTCCGGGACGAAAGAAACGATGGTGCCGTTGGCCAGCTCAGTCTTGGATTCCTTTGCTTCTTCCAGCAGTTCTCCCGCGGCAAATTCAGCCGATCTCATCAAGCCCTCACGGATGGACTGGATTTCGAACTTGGACGACAGGGCATTCACTGCTTTGATACCTACCCCGTTCAACCCTACTGATTTCTTGAAAACCTTGGAATCATACTTGGCACCTGTATTCATCCTGGAGGCAGCCTCCACCATCTTGCCCAACGGGATTCCCCGTCCGAAGTCCCGTACCTGGACACATTTTTCATGAATATTAATCTCTATGGTCCTGCCAAAACCCATCATAAATTCATCCACGGAATTATCGAGTACCTCTTTCAGGAGAATATAAATGCCATCATCCCGTGAAGATCCGTCCCCCAGTTTCCCGATATACATTCCGGGGCGCCTACGGATGTGTTCCCGCCATTCTAAAGTCCGTATGTGTTCTTCTGTATAGTGCGCTGTCATTGCTTTTTGGATCTGCACAAATATAGATAAAAGAACGCTGGCACTGCAATTTCTTTTTCAACAAGGGAATTAACACGAATGACTGCCGAACCCTCCTGTATATCAAATAAATCAGAATTTTTCAACGACCGGAATGAAGACGGGCATAGGTCCCGGCCATGATGTCCCAGACCTGGATTTGCAGCTCGCGTGGATTCATATTTGCAAAAGTATTGAAGGGGATGGGCTCGAGTACCTTGACAACGATCCTGGTAAATCCTTTCAGGATGGCACCTTTTTTTGGCAGTGCCCTGGCAGTTCCGTCCAGCACAACGGGGACAATGTCCACCTTGTTCTCAATGGCCATCCTGAAGGCCCCTTCCCTGAAAGGACCCAGATGGCCTCCCGGGAAGCGTGTACCCTCGGGAAAGATCAGAATGGAACTCCCAATACCCAGGAAATACCTGACCTTTTCCATCAGCTGTCCGTAGCTGTTCCTCTCTCCCCGCCTGATCTCCAGGTAAGCATTCAGCCGCATGAGCCAGCCGATGATGGGGATCCTGAAATTCTCCTTTTTGGAAACCCATTTATAGGGGACAAACAAATGGTACAGTACCAGGATATCGAGCATGGACTGATGGTTGGAAACAATTACACTGGGTCGTCTCCAGGGAATATTCCGGCGCCCTCTGATGCGTACCCTCCAGAGCGGATTGAACCAGATATACAGAGAGCCCCAGAAACTGGAAAACAGATGAAGTATCACCAGCCTGCGGTCAAACCATCTTGTGATCAGCCAGACCAGGAAAGCCAGAGAAAACATGACCACCGAGGTAACCAGGAAGAAAGTCCATAGCAATACACTGTAAATGATCAATCCTGCTTTTTTCATTGCTGCCGCTTTGCGGTTAATCAGAAAATAGCATTCACAAAATAATCAATCAGCCGGCAATTGACAAGGCCGGATCCCGAGATTTTTTCACGTACTTGTCCGGGTTCATGATCCACGCCGGACAGGACACCGGACAGCCGCTCAAAGAACGCACGGTCAGTATTATCCGATTTTATATAGACATTTGTGATCTTCCCCTTTTCCACCTCCAGGTGGATCATGACCTGTTTGCCATTCCAGTCAATCTTCCGGGTCATCCGGTACCTGGGTGAATACCCAATGTTCCATTCCCAGGTACTGTATTTCTGGCTGACAAGTTCTTTGATCCCTGCCATGTCGGTACCGCTCAATTCATACCTGGCCGATCCCTCAAAGGATCCTGACAGGTGAACGATAAGGTCATTGCGAAATGCTGACACGCTGGCCCTGGGTTCCAGAAAATCAAGGATATTCGCCACAGGGCTCCGAACAGACTGGACGGCCCTGTCCTTATACTTTCCAGGGGCTGTCCTGAGAGCGGACGTTAATGCCCGGAGATCAGTTGAATACAGCAGGGTGCCATGATGGAGAACACGGTTCCGGTAAACATGTTCGGCATTGCCTGATATTTTCTTCCCGTCAATGAGGATCTCGTTCCGGCTGCCAAATTCGGCCGGGATCATAAGGCTTTGCAGATAGGACAGAACCGGCGCGGCATATTGCCTGAAATTGACCATTTGTCCCTGCTCTCCGTTCAGGATGAAAGAGAAATTCACATTGCCGGGATCATGCCATACCGTTCCTCCTCCCGATATTCTTCTGACCACAGGGATGCTGTTTTCCAGGATATAAGGCAGGTTGATCTCGGCATAGGCATTCTGATGCTTCCCGATGATGATCGAAGGATCATTGATATAGATAAAGGCAAAATCTTTTTCCGTATGCTTCAGCAGGTATTCCTCGGCGGCAATGTTGAAATACGGATCATTCGATGGGGAATCCAGGATGAGCATGGTCAATGATTTAGCTTCAGTGCTTTAATCTGGGTTATGATACGGTATACCCCATAGGCCAGCAGGCTGCCAAGCATGGCCCCGCCGATGATATCCCCGGGGAAATGAACACCCAGGTAAATCCTGCTGTATCCCACCAGGGTGGCCCAGAACAATATACCAATCCAATAATACCTGTCACGGAAAAACATGCCTGTAAACACGGCGATGGCAAAGGAATTGGATGCGTGGCTGGAGACAAAACCGTACATGCCCCCGCAATCATCATTCACCAGGTGTACGAGCCCGGCCAGACAAGGCTGGTGGCAGGGCCGCAACCGCTGTATGCTTTCCTTGAAAAGGTGGACAGATGCCTGGTCGCTCATGGTTATCAGGACAGCAACGCCCAGTAATATCCACCATGTCCTCCACCTGAAACGATAGATCAGCAGTCCCAGTATAACCAGGTACAAAGGCAGCCACTGTATCTTGCCACTGACAAACCACATCACCCTGTCCAGGAAAGGTGCATGCAGCCCGTTCAGGAACAGGAATAAGTGTGTGTCCCACTGATTGAGTGTTTCAAGCATGGCTAAGCATTCAGTTCCTGCCAGATCCTGTCTTTCAGGCCGCTGATTCCCTCACCCGAGACGGAAGAGATGAACTGCCATGAGATCTCAGGAAGATCTTCCCTGATCTCATCCTTCAATTCATCATCCAGCAGGTCAGATTTGGAAATGGCAAGTATTCTTTTTTTATCCAGCAGTTCCGGGTTATAATCCTGTAATTCCTTCAGCAATATCCTGTATTCCTGGTGAATATCCTGGCTGTCAGCAGGGATCAGGAAAAGCAGGATGGAATTTCTTTCAATATGCCGCAGGAACCTGATGCCCAGTCCCTTCCCTTCGCTGGCGCCTTCAATGATACCGGGGATGTCTGCCATGACAAATGACCGGTCATCACTGTACTGAACGATCCCGAGGTTGGGTACCAGGGTGGTGAACGGATAATCAGCGATTTTGGGCTTGGCAGCAGAAACCACGGACAGGAGGGTGGATTTTCCCGCATTGGGAAATCCCACCAGTCCCACATCGGCCAGGATCTTCAGCTCAAGTATGTTCCAGCCTTCCATCCCGCTCTCACCGGGCTGTGCATACCGGGGTGTCTGGTTGGTTGGCGATTTGAAATGATCATTCCCCAGGCCGCCCCTGCCCCCCGCCTTCAGGATCTTCTTTTCTCCATCTTTAATGATCTCGAACAGGAATTCATTGGTTTCAGCATCCCTGGCTACCGTACCCAGGGGCACCTCCAGTACCACATCCGCACCATCGGCCCCTGTTTTCAGGCTGCCAGCGCCGTTTCCCCCGTTCCCTGCCTTGACATGTTTCTGGTATTTAAGGTGTAGCAGGGTCCATAATTGTCTGTTTCCTTTCAGGTATACATGCCCGCCGCGTCCTCCGTCGCCGCCATCGGGACCCCCTTTCCGTGTGAATTTGTCGCGGTACAGGTGTGCAGATCCTGCTCCTCCGTCACCCGAACTGCAGAAGATCTTAACATAATCTATGAAATTAGATTCAACCATTTCTCATCGGTGCGGTCCGGCATTGATACGGACCGATACTTAAAGTTTGACAGATCAGAGATTATCGATGATCCCGGACAGCCTGCTGAAAATATCCTCGATGCTCCCGATACCGTCCACCCCGCGGTATTTGCCTTGTCCCTGGTAATATCCCATGACCGGGGAGGTCTGGTCTTCATATACCCTGATCCTGTTTTCTATTGTTTCCAGGTTGTCATCCGACCTGCCCTGTTCATTACCACGTTTCAACAGCCTGTCAATCAGTTCCTGCCGGTCAACCTCGAGTCCCAGCATCACATTGATTTGCATTCCCAGTTCATCCAGGAGCTTATCCAGCGCTTCTGCCTGTGCCACGGTCCGGGGAAACCCGTCAAAAATAAACCCTCTGGCATCCTTTTGCCCGGTAATGCGCTTGCGTATCATCCCGATGATGATATCATCCGGGACCAGTTCTCCCTTTTCCATGATGCTTTTGGCCCGTAATCCCAGTTCGGTCTCAGCCGCCAGTTCAGCACGGAGCATATCCCCGGTGGAAAAATGGGTGAGACCGTAATGCTCTATGATCTTTTCCGACTGGGTTCCTTTGCCTGATCCAGGGGGACCGAATAAAACAATATTTAACATGATAACGCTGTTTGATTAAGGATGCAAATATAGGGAATTCAGAAATCAGGATGCTACCACCCTGTAAATATCCGGGAGGTTTCTGCCAAATCCCTTATAGTCCAGTCCGAAGCCAACCACAAAATCATTCGGGATCTCGAGACCCACATAATCCAGTACAATATCCTTCTGGTAGGCATCCGGCTTGTGCAGCAGCGTGGCCACCCTGATCTCACCTGGTTCATAGCCCCTCAGCTGCCTGATGATGTTCTCCAGTGTGATCCCTGTATCCACAATATCCTCGAGGATCACCACCGTTTTATTATGGATATCCTCATTGATGCCGATCAGCCGTTTTACCGTACCGGTACTGGAGGTACCGGCATAAGAGGCCAGTTTTAAAAAGGTGATCTGGCAGCTGGGTGCGATATGTTTGATAAGTTCGGCAGCAAACATGAATGCCCCGTTCAGGATGCCCATGAAAATAACATCCCTGCCTTCCAGGTCCCTGTTCATGCTGTCTGCCATGGCCGATATCACGGCCCTGATCTGTGAATTTGGAATGAACAGTTTAAATTCCTTATCGTGGATTTTTCTTATTTCCATTTAACGAATTTACAAAAATTAGGATGGCTGGATGATATAATTCCCGATTTGCCATTAACAGTAAACCATACTTTGATTAGCTTTGTAATAAAAACAATGAATCCGAAAGTAAGTATTATCATGGGCAGCACCTCTGATTTGCCCGTTATGGAGCAGGCTGCAAAGATACTCGATGAGTTCGGGATTCCATTTGAGATCAATGCCTTATCCGCCCACAGGACCCCGAGACAGGCCATGGAATTTGCCAGAGAAGCGTATGGCCGGGGTATCGGGGTCATTATTGCAGGTGCCGGCGGTGCGGCCCATCTGCCCGGAGTAATTGCCGCCCTTACTACTGTTCCTGTGATCGGGGTGCCTATCAAGGCATCCATCTCCATTGATGGTTGGGATTCCATCCTTTCCATACTGCAAATGCCCCCTGGGATACCGGTTGCCACAGTCGGGCTTGACGGGGCACGCAATGCAGGCATCCTTGCCGCCCAGATCCTCGGGGTGGGTGACGCAGACATTGCCAAAAAGGTGGAAAAATTTAAAGCCGGGCTCGAACAGAAGATCATCAAAGCCAACGAAGAGCTCAGGGAAGTAAAATTCAAACATAAAACGAACTGACCTTTACAGGGAAATGGAACAAGCATGAAAACCAGTATTCATCATATCCGGGATGCAGGATTATTACTGGTTCTGCTGTTGTTTGTTGCCTCAACTCCCTCAAGTGCATCGAATGACAATTATCCGGCAGGGGCAAGGGCTGCTGCCATGGGAAATGTCAGTGTCATGTATCCCGATTTCTGGTCCAACTGGCATAACCAGGCAGGCCTGGGTTTTTATTCCCACGTCTCCATCGGATTCCATCATGAGAACAGGTTTGTGGTGCCTGAATTCAGCCTGCATGCAATCGGATTAACAGTCCCCACAGGCAGGGGCACCCTCGGTTTTTCCTATCATTATTTTGGTTACTCGGGATATCATGAGAGCAAATTTGGACTGGCGTTCGGGAAAGCTTTTCATGAGCGGTTTGCAGTCGGACTGCAGCTGGATTACCTGAATACATATTTTGATAATGAGCTTGGAAACAGCGGGACTGTAGCCATCGAGGCGGGGATCATGGCAGAGCCGGTGGACAATCTCATGCTTGGATTCCATATCTATAACCCAACAGGAGCAACCATCCCGAAGATGAGGCAGGAGAAGATCCCGGTAATCATGAGACTGGGACTGGGGTACCAGTTCGGTGAACGTCTTTTTGTGGGTATGGAAACCGAGAAAGACCTGGATATTGCCAGGCCGCGGTATAAAATGGGACTGGAATACAAGGTTATTGAGTATATTTTTGCAAGGGTGGGGATTATGATGCAGGAATATGTGCAGCATTCTTTCGGGATTGGATTTAACCTGTTAAGTTTCCAGGCTTCCCTGGCATTTTCCTACATGCAACTGGTCGGCTACACCCCATATTTCTCTTTACATTATGTTTTCAAGTAGATGGTTTGCTGTTTTCATTTTTCTTGCACTGGCCAGGATGACATGCCTTCATGGACAGGAATATTATTCACAACGTGCTGTCATTATAGAGGACCTGATCGAGCATATTGCGAGGAATACCGTTGAAGACCTTGATTATCAAACGCTTTTCGACAATCTGTTCCAGGCCCTTGAAAAACCGCTGAATATAAATACTGCCAGCCGGGAAGACCTGGAAAAGCTCCAGCTGCTTACGGATTTCCAGATTGCCAGCCTGCACAGATACATCGGGGAGAACGGTCCCCTGCTCACCATTTACGAATTGCCCCAGGTTTATGGGTTTAGCGTGGGACTTGCACAAATGATTGAGCCGCTCTTCACATTTGATGCTGCTCCCCGGCCATTGGTAATGGAGGGCCAGAAGCACAGGAGCTCCCACCAGCTGCTGGCCAGGGTCTCGGCCGTTCTCCAGGAACAGAAGGGTTATACTGACATCCCGGATTCAGCCCTGGCGGAAAACCCGAATGCACGCTACCTGGGTAACCGCCTGAAGATCATGACCAAGTACAGGTATCAGCGCGGGGATAAATTGTTGATCGGATACAATGGGGAAAAAGATGCCGGGGAACCATTCTTCAGCGGGGAGAACAGACATGGATTTGATTTCAATTCGGTTTATTTCCGGATCAACGAGGTATGGAAATTCAAGCATATCATGGCTGGCGATTACCAGATAAAAACGGGACAGGGGTTGAATCTCTGGTCCGGACTGGCATTCGGAAAATCACCGGACATTGTAAACATCCGCAAAAGAGGGAGTGTCCTGAATCATTACAGCTCAACAGATGAGAACCGTTTTATGAGAGGGGCCTCGGCGACCATCGGGCTTGGTGAAGTAGATGTAACCGCTTTTTTTTCAAGGAAGGCAGTAGATGCAAATATCGTGGAGGATACCCTGGCAGAAGACCCCCGGTTTACCTCTTTTCAGAGTAGTGGCTATCATCGTACGCCGGGGGAAATTTCTGATAAGGATGCGGTCCAGGAGACCATTCTCGGGGGTTATGTTTCATGGAACCATAAACAATTCCACCTCGGGGGCACCGCAGTGCATTATTTATTTGATGCGGTACCGGAGCACTTGCCGGATCCGAATACACAGTTTGATTTCACAGGAAACCAGAATACCAACCTGGGCTTGGATTATACGGTCAGCCTTAACCGGATGATCTTTTTCGGAGAACTCGGTTACAGCAGCTTTAGTGGGACCATAGGCATGCTGAACGGAGCCAGCTTCGATCTTCACGAACAGGTTTCCCTGTCAGTGCTCCACCGTTACTTCGATAAACGTTTTTATGCCCTATTTGGCAATGCCTTTTCGGAAGGTTCAGATAATAATAATGAACATGGGATCTACATGGGACTGGAAGTCCGGCCTTTTCCCCACTGGCGGCTGACCGGTTACCTGGATGCATACAGCTTCCCCTGGCTGAGTGCACAGGCCAGTGCTCCTTCTTCAGGGTACGACTATCATATCCAGGCTGAATATACCAGCCGTGATCAATTAAGAACTTACCTGAGGCTTCGTCACAAGGCGAAACCTTCAGACGTTACGCCGGAAAGTGCAAACGTAAGCAATATTGAAACAGAACAAACGTCCCACCTGAGATTTCATATATCCTACCCGGTGGCTGATGGACTCAGTTTCCAGAACCGGCTTGAGATATCCCACTATAAGAAAGGGGCCGGCGAAAGTGAATACGGCTACCTGGCCTATCATGACATCATTTACAAACCCCCGTCTTTCCCGCTGAGTTTCTCTTTCCGCTACAGTATGTTTGATACCGAAAGTTATTTCTCCAGGATCTACAATTACGAACATGACGTGCTGTATGCTTTTTCCATTCCATCATTTTTCGCCAGGGGGATACGGACTTACCTCAATGCAAGGTGGGAAATCAGCAGGCATGTCGACCTATGGTTCAAATACGCCCTGACCTGCTATCGTGACCGTGAAACGATCAGCAGCGGCCTGAATGAGATTGACGGGAATAAAAAATCAGATCTGAGGGTACAGCTCCGCCTGAAGTTTTAGTCAAACTTGATATCCTTGATATTCAGCTGTAGGTTTACCCGTCCCATGAATTCATTCTCCTCTAGCGAGTAGCAAATATCAAATCCCTGCCCCATGCTGATATGCTTATGGATGTTCCCCTGTTGAAAGGCAATGGCTGGGTATACCTTATAGGGGTCTTCTTCCTGGATCAGGTTTAGTTTCAGATGCTCACCGCTGGCTCCTACCGCTTTGCCGGTACCATTATCCACCACATTCTCAGTGAGGAATACAGGGGCCATATTTTCAGGGCCAAAGGGTTCAAATTGTTTCAGTATGCGGTAGAATTTTGAAGAAATATCACTGAGGGCAATCTCCGTATCGATCTCTACGACCGGGATTAATTGCCCGGCATCGATGGTATCAGCCACGATTTTCTCGAAGCGTTGCTGAAAACGGGGGATATTTTCAAGTTTGAGGGTCAGTCCGGCTGCATATTTATGCCCGCCGAAATTCTCCAGCAGGTCACTGCAGGCATCGACTGCCTGGTACAGGTCGAATCCAAATACCGATCGTGCTGAACCGGTGGCAAATCCGTTTGATTCGGTCAGGATCACAGTGGGCCTGTACCAGTTGTCTATCAGCCGTGAAGCAACAATGCCGATCACGCCCTTATGCCATCTTGGATTAAATAAAACCGTGGTCTTCCGCTTCTGCAGTTCCGGATCCCTCCCAATGATATCCAGGGCTTCCTGGGTGATGGTGGTATCA
>Ga0111175_1153_pt1 | contig 12538 bp, 8 predicted proteins | sample DeeMarSWOR324_28_FD_80228 | JGI IMG/M metagenome (GOLD analysis project Ga0111175, IMG submission 80228) | Bacteroides sp. SM23_62
GAAAGAGGCTATGGCGGTACTTTCCGTTTCCTGAAAACAATCGTGGGATTATGGCTGGTACAGGGACTCTTGAAAAGCCTGCAGGGGAAAGATGATTATGACGAGATAGAAATGCTGGCAAGGCAGTATGATAAGGACCCGAACATCATCAATCCGGATGACCCGCTGTTCTACAACCCGGATAATATGAAGGAAGCATTCGATAAGTATTTTCGCAGAACCGGCCAGGAACTCCCCTCAGAGCCAGGAGGCTATTTCCGCTCTGCCTATGACAGCCTGATCTGCTCCTTTCTTTATCACATCGAAAAGATCGAAAAGATGATCGGACAAACCATCGAAACCATTCACCTGATCGGCGGTGGATGCCAGTCGGGCTATCTGACAAGCCAGACCACCGCCATATGTAACCGCAGGGTGATCAGCGGTCCTGTTGAAGCCGCCACGATCGGAAATATCCTGGTCCAGGCGATATCCATGGGTGTCATCCCGGGCCTGAAAGAGGCAAGGCGGCTTGTGAAGGAATCACAATCTGTACGGACATTCGATCCGGGACCGACAGACAGTTCGGATCTTGCCTCATACAGAAAATTCCTGGAACTATTGGCTCAATAAGGAGATTACAAAAACTAGATGCCTGGCCTTTCGGGCACCATATAGACTATTCGCAGTTCTTCCAGCTCCTGTTTCAGCTCCTGTATCAGCTCATCATTGGCGGGATCATCATACAGGTTGACCATTTCATGAGGATCCCTGTCCAGGTCATATAATTCCCAGTTGCCAGGCCCAGAAAGAAAATGAATAAGCTTATGGCTTTGGGTGCGAATACCGTAATGTTGCGGCACCCCCCAGCCACTCTCGTAGAACTGATAATAAACAGCATCTCTCCAATTTGCCTGAGCCGGTGCCCTGAACAAGGGATACATCGACCTCCCCTGCATTTCATCAGGCATATTCATTCCGGCCATTTCAAGTATGGTTGGGGCAATATCCAGGTTCTGAACCAGTTCATTGCGGATCAGACCTGGCTTAATCCTCCCTGGATATTTAATGACCAGTGGGGTGCGTAAAGATTCTTCGTACATGTAGCGCTTGTCAAACAATCCGTGTTCACCCAGGAAGAATCCCTGATCAGAAGTGTACACAACCACCGTATGATCAGCCAGTCCCTGCTGATCAAGGTATTTCAGGATCCTTCCTACATTTTCATCGATGGACAGTATGCAACGCAGATAATCTTGCAGATAACGCTGATATTTCCAGTTTACGAGTTGATCACCTGTGAAGCCGGACGTATCATAATGGTTAATTTCTTGCTGATAACCTCTATTCCAGGCAGTCTGCTGGATGGTGTCCATGGCCATGATCTGTTTCCTGTATTCACTTCTGGCCCATTGGTTCACTTCTGCCACGGGACAGGTATCACATGGGATTTTCAGGTCATACACCACATCCATGTGACGGGCAATGGTAAGCTTCTGCTGATGCAAATGTTCCCTGCCGGAATAATCATCATGGAAGCTGGCCGGCTGTGGGAATGTAATACCATCGAAGACATCAAGATGTTTGACATCAGGCATCCAGTTCCGGTGCGGTGCCTTGTGATGCACCATCAGTAAGAAAGGATCTTTACTCTTTAGTGAGGATATCCATTGGAGTCCGAGATCAGTTATGATGTCGGTGACATACCCGTGATAGGTTGTATCGGAACCATTATTGATAAACTTTGGATTATAATAATCTCCTTGTCCCGGCAGGATATTCCAGTAATCAAATCCACCCGGCTGGCTTTTCAGGTGCCATTTCCCCACCAGGGCAGTCTGATATCCACCTTCCTGCAGGATCCTGGGAAAACTGACCTGGCAGGAATCAAACCTGCTGTGATTGTCCCTGACCCCATTCAAATGTGAATGTTTGCCGCTCAGGATGACCGCCCGGCTGGGAGCACAAATGGAATTGGTCACAAAGGCCCGGTTAAAGACCATTCCTTCGGCTGCAAGCTTATCTATATTTGAGGTTTCAATAAACCGGCTTCCATAGCAGCTCAACGCCTGGGTAGCATGGTCATCTGCCATGATAAAGATGATATTTGGTTGTTTTCCCTTCCCTCCAACCTGATGGTCTCTGCACCCGGAGGAAAATATTGAAATGGCTGTAACCACATAAAAAATAAATCTCATTGGCATAAGCACCTGCCTTGGTTGGCTTACTTTAAATGATTGACATAGTCTTGGTCCGCCTCGACATCATCCAGGAAAAGTTCCCAGTGAAAGGCTTTGAAATCGGGCCATTTCTGCGCATCATGCCCCATGCTTACATAGGGCATTGGCCTGTACCGGTGCCCGGTCAGCTTGATCACATTTTTCCAGTGCCCTACACATAATCCCAGATATTCCAGCGCTTTTTCCTTGTCCCGCATTTTGCTGCCAAGATTATAATTTTCAAGGGATATTCCGGCCCGCAGCTTGTCTGCAAAATAATAGCCAAGGTGACACCAGGTTTCCAGGTCATCCAGTTCCGAGACCAGGGCCGGATCATTGCCCTGTACCCTGAGTTCCCCGATCAATTTCATGGCCGTGGTGCAATTATCCTGAACCATTTTGGCAAGTTCCGGGGGGGTGATCAATTCATCATTGATGGATACTCCCTCATTTTTCAACTGACAATAATCACCAATACTCAGGTAACGGGCATCGAGGGTCTCATGCCTGATCAGTTCTTCAATGGAAATGAAAGGTGACTTACCGTCATCGAACCCGGCCTGCCAGGCTGCCAGGAATCCCTCACTGTACAGCGTAAAATCCCATGTACCCTTGTAAAAAGATGCCAGGTGTTGAGGGACTTTCGAGGCCAGTGAATAGGCCTTCAGTATTTTGAGACTTTCCAGGTTCCCGTACTTTTTTTCGAATGCCATAGCCAGGGTTGCATCACTTTCCTGCGGGTGATAGGTCAGCCTTCCCCAGAGACGGTAAAAAAGCCATTGTTTTTCAAATGCATAATGCCAGGTTTTATGGGGGTGATCTTCCATGTGGGAGTAGTCTAATGCCGGTATATATCCTTCAGAACCAACGAAATAACCATCGACATAGTCATGATGATTGGTCTGGATATGTTCCCTGATAAATTCCGGATCCCCCCACCGAAGCACAAAGAAATCCTCATTGCGTATCATCCATGCGATAAAATAATTTTCCGGTGCCGGATCCCAGAACTCCCTCATGATGCTCCCCTGGTCATTCGAATGCGTCAGGGATAGCAATGGCGTAGAATGTCCGTGGGACCAGTTGAATTTTACTTCGACAATGGTACGTTCGGGCAGGCCGGCATAGTCAATGACCCTCCTCATTTCTTTCGGGTCACCGGCAAGGACGGCCCGGTGTATGAATGTTACCTTCCTGTCCGCCTCCTTCATCCCTTCCACGAATGTATCCCGGATCCAGTCCTCCCGGTCTGCGGGGCTCATTTTCCGGTCCCCCCAGTTGCCCATCCAGTCGGCAAGTGTCACACCAAGTCCCGTGAGATCCTCGTATTCATTGATCAGCTGGGTAACAGATTCCCTCGTGTATCTTTTCACCTGATCCGAGAGGTCATTATGTACCTCGGCTCCATAATTACGGGCAAATTCCGGTGAAACGACGATATTCCAGTTGACCATATAGGTCTCGATCCCGCGTATCCTTGCCATCCTGAAAAGCGATTTCCAGAAGGCCCTCCATTCATCCAGTTCTTCCTCACTGAACGGTGTGGCTTTTGGAAAATTCTTTGCCCTGATCATATAGGGAAAGGGGTGCGTGTTCCACAATGTCAGGGCATTGAACCTGTTTTCAACCATCATATCCAGAAAGGGTTCCCAGAACTTCAGATCCCGGCATGTTGCCATGTGAAGCTCGGTTGCAGGTCCGGGCCGGTAAGGTGACCAGGGCAGGTTGAACTTTATGGCCCGGAAGGCAAGGGCCGGATTTACCAGTTTATCCACAACCCGGTCAAACTGGCAAGCTGGACCGATTTGCTCTATCAGGTCCATGATGCCATACAAACACCCCCTGGCAGTATTGCCTGTGATAATGATACTGTCATTTTTCCTGCTGATCATGAATCCTTCAGGTAAAACATCCGAACCAGGTTGATCCTTATCGATTACCATTAGTATATCTGATCCTGGAGTGCTGCCTTTATCACACTGCCCGACGGATAAACCAGCGGACACCAGGTGGGACCTGAGCCTGTCCACACCATAGGAAAGGATCTCGGAATCCTTGTCATAACAAACAACAACGATATCCGGTTCGGAGCAGGATACCAGAAATACGGGCAGGATGAAAAGAAATAACCTTGCCAGTTTATTTATATAATGGTCCATAAGTTTGACAGGCACGATAATCAGATCCTTCCTGATCCATCCCGAAAGCCGACCAGGCACTTGGCCTGAATACTTCTTCAGGGGCCACATTGTGCATACAAACTGGAATTCTCAGCATGGAAGCCAGGGTGATGAGATCGGTTCCGATGTGGCCATACGCAAACGCACCGTGATTGGCACCCCAGTTGGCCATGACCGAATACACATCACGGAAGGCTCCCTCCCCAGTGAGCCTGGGTACGAACCAGGTGGTCGGCCAGGTGGGACTGGTCCGCTTATTCAGGATGTTATGGGCTTTATCCGGCAGTTCAATGGTATGCCCTTCAGCGATCTGCAGGACCGGTCCCAGTCCCTTTATAATATTAACCCTGCTCAGGGTAATGGGCATCTGTCCGGCTGTACGGAAAGTGGAGGAAAATCCCCCACCCCTGAAATACTCCGTAATGGCTGGTCCCCATGTAGTATTATCCAGGCATTTCTGAACTTCTTCTTCGTTAATGTCCCACCAGGGTTTCATGGCCGGCTTGCCGCCTATGGTCTGCTGTCCGCTGCCATCAAGTGCAGATGGACCCGAATTGATCAGGTGGATAAAACCATTGGCAGCTTCACCTTCCGGTTTCTGGCCTGTAACGCGCTTCAGGGCATCCGGACTCCAGTAAGTCCGGACATCGGAAAATACCTGTGCAGAGCCTGTAAGGAGATGCCCAAACAGCATGACCACTGCATTCAGGCTGTCATTTTCTGTCGCAAGCATGTAAGGCTGCCTGATGCCGTTCCAGTCGAAGGAAGAACATAATATGGCCTCCATGAAATCCCCGTTGGGAAAATGATCCGTCCATTGACGCTGGCCCTGGAATCCTGCTGCAATGGCATTATGTCCGAGTGCTTCCTCACCATAACCCAGCTCCAGCAACCTGGGATTTCCGGTCATGAGATCACGCGCGATCAGGGCCATCTTGACTACAAAATCCCATTCCCGGTCCTTTATCTCCCTTCCCTTCTGCCTGCCAGGCGGATTATAGTCACTGCCTTCCTTGCAGTGTTTACCGGTCCACATGCGTGCCAGCTGGTATTCATCCGGATCAAAGATCCCCTCATTGATCCTCCTTGTGAACTCTGACATATCGACGTATTCGCAACGTATCCCCAAGTAATCCTCAAAGAACCCTGCATCCACAATAGACCCCGCGATTCCCATGGAAACCGCACCCATGGACAGGTATGATTTACCCCTCATGGTTGCCTGGGCCAGACCGGCCCTGGCAAATCGCAGCAGTTTTTCCTGTATGTCCTCAGGGATGGTGTCATCACCGCTGTCCTGAACGTCCTTCCCGTATATTGAAAAGGCAGGCAATCCTTTCTGGTTGTGACCTGCCAGTGCGGCTGCCAGATAAACAGCTCCCGGTCTTTCAGTCCCATTGAATCCCCAGATGGCTTTGGGCATATGCGGATCCATATCAATGGTTTCAGCACCATAACACCAGCAGGGTGTAACCGTCAGGGACACCCCCACCCCTTCCCGCCTGAAAAGATCTGCTGAGGCAGCTGCTTCTGCGACCCCCCCGATGCAAGTTTCTGCAATGACACATTCCACACTGCTCCCATCCGCATGTTTAAGATGCTTTTCTAAAAATGTGGCAGCATTCCGAGCCATGCCCATGGTCTGTTCCTCCAGTGACTCCCTGATTCCACCAAGCCGTCCATCAATGGTGGGACGGATCCCTATTTTCGGAAGGTTCCCGAACCGGTTATTTGTTGCCATGAAATTGCATTTTGGTTGGTGGGTAAAATTAATGACGGTAATGGCCGCATGAAATGTATGAATCTTGTATTTTTGTGTACTATTCAAACATATTATTAGAAATGAGATTCAGGAAAAATCCTGCTTCAGGTGATCCTTCGAGCATTCAACAATCATTTGAAAGCATTGATCTAAATGTACATTGTTGTCGTTATTGGTGGATGAAGCAATGGAAGCACCAGCGCCTCTCCTTCCCCTACTGGCGGCTTTACTGGAATAAAATCCCCGGGGCATTTGTATTCTTTGAGAACCGGGTATTCCTGGAGCCTGACAAGATTATCCTCATCCCGCCCTACACACCCTTCTACACGGGCATACTCAATAACAACCCTGATGATGTTGAGCCCTACTGTATGGAAGGTGGTTGGATACAGAGCCGGGAAATGGAATCCTTTTCCATGTATCAGGGTTATATTCCCCACTTTTTCATTCATTTCAACCTGGGTTATCATTTTGATAACGTCAAACCCGGCATTTATCCGGCTGATGTAACCGCCTTCCAGGGAGGGCTGTTGAAGGACCTGACACATCATCTCATGCAGGGAAGGAGATCCTTTGGGCTGGATCGATCCCTGGCACTCTATCATCTCATCCTCTCTGCAGTGCAAGTGATACCCAACGATGCCTGGGAGAGATTTTCCATTGGTACCAAAATCAAGAAGGTGTTGAATTATATGGACCAGCACCTCGAGGAAAGTTTAACGAATGCTGACCTGGCTGCCTCCATCCACATGGCTCCGAACTCATTTGCCAGACTGTTCAAGCAACAGACCGGGAAGACACCGCAGGACTTCATTCGCCTGAAACGGGTTGAACATGCCAGCAGGATGCTCTGCCATTCCGATCAGAGCATCAAACAGATCTCAGACCAGTGTGGCTTCAATGACCGGTATTATTTTACCAGGGTATTCAGCCGGGAGATGGGGGTCTCTCCGGCCCGTTATCGCCGGAATCTGTTGCTGAACAGGATCTGATCCACAGTTTATACAATGTCCTTTCCTTGATGTCCCGGTCCTTTCTGGAAAGCCACGATATCTTCGCTGGTTATCTCAATTTTATCATGTAAATTTACTTTTGAATATTGCACATTTTGCATGATGATTTATGAGCGGTTACACCACCATCAATGCAATCATAAATGATCATCATTAAAAAAATGTTTTACTTCAAGGATATTCTTTTCTCGTACAGAGGATTCCTCACCTTTGCTGCCACAGCAGAGGAGTATAGGGAATCCGACCATCTCCCTCCCAACACTAACGGATAAATCAAAAACACAAAACCATGAAAACAACTGTTGTTTTATTGTTCACATCCCTGATGCTGCTTTCCTCCTGTGCAAAAAAAACAGAAGCGTTTTTGGAAGATTTTGACAAGTACCATGACCGGGTCTGGATCACCCGCGATTTCTGGTCCATTCCCCTGGAAGACTGGCAAATAACTGATGGAAGGGTGGTGGCTGCCGGGGATCATCCCAAAAGAAAGCTGAACCTGCTGGCCCGTACCCTGGAAGGGGAAGGCTCCTTCCATGCACAGGTACGTCTGGGACCGATAGGCAAGTCTGATGCCGGTGCATATGCCGGGTTTGCATTCGGACTGAAAGACGATACGGATAATGATGTGAGGTCTGTCTGTTATTTCGGGAAAGGGACCATCGCCGGCATACAGGCCGATGGGCAGATCTTCATTGGTGATAAATCTGCCAACCTGCCGGAATCGTTTGATGATGCGGACCTGACCCTTGACCTGACAGTTACCAGGAACGAGGGCTCTTCGAAGGTTCTCCTTGAATGCAGCGATCTCCAGGGAAATAAAGCCACTGTTGAGGTGGATGGCCTTTCTGATACAGAGGGAAGGATAGCCCTTGAATGTACAGGGAACTACTGGTTTGATGATTTCAGACTGGAAGGGACCATGGTAAAACCAGGATCTGCCTTCGGACCCATTCTTTTCACCATGTACACCCTCAGCCGGGGAACCCTGAATATAACCGCCCAGATGCCGCCAATCGGGGAGGATGATAACCAGGAGTTAGAATTACGATTTTTCAAAGGACGCAGATACCATTATGCCGACAAGGTTACCATGATGCCCGATGCAAGGATCGCAACCTTTCGCATAGACGACTGGGATGCTGCAGAAGATGTCTTTTTCCGGGTGGTTTATGAAGAGACCTACCGCGATGGAAGCGCTGAGGAGTATTTCTATGAGGGCGCAATCCGCAAAGAGCCTGAAAAAGAAGAACTGGTTGTTGGGGGACTCACATGCCAGTATCATTATGGATTTCCCTACCGTCCGCTATCAGAAAGTCTCCTTGAAATGAATCCGGATCTCTTGTATTTTTCAGGAGACCAGATCTACGAAGCAAACGGCGGGTACGGGATCATCAGGTATCCCGCCGACCGGGCCATACTCAATTACCTCGGGAAATGGTATATGTTTGGCTGGGCTTTCGGCAAACTGATGGATGACAGGCCGACCATTTGCATTCCCGATGACCATGAAGTCTTTCAGGGCAACCTCTGGGGGGAAGGAGGAAAGCTCCTTACCAAAGAAGAATGGGAAGGCAACCGGGACTGTATCGCAGGGTTCGTGGAACCCGTGGAAATGGTCAATGTGGTCATGAAAACCAATTGTTCGCATCTCCCGGATCCTGTTGACCCAACGCCCATGAAAAATGATATCCAGGTATACTATACCGACCTGGTCTATGGCGGGGTGAGTTTTGCCATCGTGGGGGACAGGGTCTTTAAATCCGGACCGGACCGGGTAGCGACATGGGAGGGCCGGCTCGATCACCTGAAGGAGCCATTGAAGGATCCTTCCATCCTGGATAAACCGGGACTCACACTCCTGGGGGACCGGCAGATGGAGTTCCTGGATGAGTGGGTGCGGGACTGGAAAGGTGCCAGTATGAAAGCCCTGCTTTCGCAGACGGTCTTTACCTATGCATCAACCCATTCCGGGAACGACTCATCCTACCTCGAAGGTGACCTGGATTCAGGTGGCTGGCCCAAGCGCGGGCGGGATGAGGCCATCGGGCTGTTGCGTAAGGCCTTTGCTTTTCATATATGCGGGGACCAGCACCTTCCATTGCTGATCCAATACGGCATAGAAGATTACAGGGATGCCGGCTGGGTGTTCTGTACCCCTGCTATCTCCGTAGGTTACCAGCGATACTTCCTGCCGGACAGGCTCGGCTGGCCTGTGGTTGACCGCCCTGCCCACGGAAATCCCAATACTGGCTATTATAAGGATGGATTTGGTAACCTGAACTATGTTTACGCCGTCGGCAACCCGGATGAGATAAATGTACACGAGAACCGTTATAAAATGGCAGACCTGCGCTCCTCAGGCCATGGCATTATCCGATTCAATCTTGAAAGCCGCGATATCACGGTCGAGGCATACCGTTTCCTTTCCAAAACAGCCGACAGTGTCTACCTGCAGTTCCCCGGATGGCCACATACCATCAACCAGCTCGAGAATTACGGCCGAGAACCTGTGGCTTACCTCCCCCCGCTGGATATACAGGGGATGGAAGACCCGGTCATTGAGGTTACCAACGAAGTGACGGGTGAACTGGTATACATCCTCCGTATCAAAGGCTTGCAGTTCAAACCCATGGTCTTTTCAATGGATCCCCACACCGTCAGGGTTGGAGATCCGGAAAATGATCAGTGGCAGACCATCGAGAATGTGAAGCCCTTACCAACGGCGGATTCAGATGAAGCCAGTAAAATAAAAGTCGAATTCTGAGTTATCTGAAAAGGCATGATAAGGGGAATGGGATCTGCCGTTTTCATAAACCACAGGTCCCACACTCCCTGTAATTTCTCTTAATATTTAACAATCTGAAAGGTTTGTATAGGCTGTTTTGACTTATCGGTTAATTTCAGGATGTACTGACCGCTGGCATATTTTTTCATGTTGATCTCTGTATCGGCCGAACTGATCAACTTGTTTTCCAGTAGTTTGCCCCTCAGATCATACAGCCAATACCTTGCGTCTTTAAGATATTCACTGAACTGGATCCTAATGATACCGGGGGTCGGATTGGGGAACACCTTAACCTCAATTCCAGGATACAGGAGTTCGCTGACCGCATCGATGATAATGGTGGTTTGATGAAATCCCTGTGTAAGTACATTTGCGTCACTGATAAGGGTCTCTATGGCTGTTTCACCAACTGTCCAGCTTACCTCCACACCCGCTGCACTTCGTGAATCACCATTGCTGGAAACTACCTGCTGGGCAGAAACCACCGATCCGGCCAGAAATAATATCACTATGAAAATTAAATATTTCATTTTGAATATTTTAAAAGTTAGTTTTCTGGTACTATTGCTGCAGCATTTTTTCAATTTCAGCAAGACGCGATTCGAGCTTGTTTACCTGTTCCTGCAGATCATCGTTCGCAGCCTTTAATTCTTTAAAAGCGTTTAAAATTGCCATATTAATGGCATTTATATTCAGATCGAAATAACCGCTTCGGGATACACTTACGGCCTCCGGAAATATTTCCCTGACCTCTTGTGCTATAAGTCCGATTTCTTTTTTATCGCTTGGCAGTTCCAGCGGATTATCAACTTTATAATTGAATATGACGGGCTGCAATGCCAGGATCTCAGATAAACCCTTGTTATAACATCCATGCAGGTCCTTTAGCCGACGGTCAGAAAAGGCTGACCAGAAAGGGCCATCCGTTTTACTAGCACCTCCATTCACACTTAATCTCATGTCAGGGGAGAGGGTGCCAATCCCAACGTTTCCACCTGGCTCAATCTCAATTATAGATGAAGCATTAGTACCTAGAAAAAGACTGCCACCTTCGTAGTTATACACATAGGCATTGTTGCCATTATCAGCCAGGCCCAATAGCAAACCATCCGAGCTAGCAAGTCCTGAAGCACTATTGTGAAACATCATGTAACTGTGGCTGGAACCGCCGTATAAATCCAATGCTTGCGTGGGAGTGTGGGTACCGCCAATTCCAACATCCCCGTTCGGCATAATTTGTATCCTCGTTGAAGTATACGAGCCAAGCCGTAAAGGTCCATTCTCATAATTAAATACATAACCAGTGTTAGAGACATCCTGAATACCGACGATTAAGCCATCACCGCTTGTACTTCCTGTATAGGAATTATTACATGATAAATAAGAATGGTTGCTCGCATATATATTTAAATTTCGAACTGGAGCTGAAGTGCCAATACCTACATTTCCTCCATTATAATAAGCCCTATTGGTATTAAGGCTCCAGATATGTGGCAGGGGGACTGTATTGCCGTTCGAGATCGATAAATCATATCCGGAAATGGAAAGGGTCTGGTCATCCGTAAGATCCCCAACTACCCCCAGAGGACGGTCGCTGGTCCCGTCCCCGGAAAGTGTTCCATCGCTTTCAACGGTTTGTGTGCCCCAGTCGTCACCAGCTCCTGGCGAAGGAAGGGTTACCGTTCCACCGCCGTCAGAAAGGGTAAGGTCCGAACCAATCAGGCTGATGGTCTGAATCTCATTAGTGGGATCAGCATCCGCATCGTCAACCGCATCGTCTTCAACCGTCCTTGCATGGAAAGCATAGGGAACAGAAAGCAATTCGGATGTTCCAAGGTGTGTATAGGCACTTCCACCTGCCGGATCAATTTCAACTTTTAGAAAATGACTGGTCGCGCCCCAGCCAGCCACCCGGACTGAATACACCGCTGACAACGGTTCCATCGCCGATTTTCAGGTTGACCAATCCAAAGGCATTCGTAGATACTGTGTGGGTTTCAGAATACAGAACCGCTCCCGATTCAGAACCCTGTAAAATACTTATCCTAAAGGATACGTTCTGGTTAGCAATAACTTCTCCGGAACTGTTCCGTACCACTGCCTGGTAATTAAAAGCATCCGGGACTTGTGCTAATCCAACCAAAATCAATGATTTGACTTAAAAATTGGGACTTATGGTTACATCAGCATGGATGCGGATCACAGTAAACGGGTACAGGAAAAAATATCCATTTGAATTTATTACATTCACATTACTGATTCAATCACCCATGAGAATTTCAGGATCATACAGATGGAGGATACTGGCCCTCCTTTTCTTTGCCACCACCATCAATTATATCGACCGGCAGGTGATCGGTATCCTGGCGCCCTATATCAGTGAAGAACTGGGGTGGTCGGAGGTGGATTACGGCTATATCGTTACCGCCTTCCAGGTTGCCTACGGCATCGGGCTGGTTACCATGGGGAGGCTGCTGGATCATATCGGGACACGGATCGGGTATTCCCTGTCCATAACCATCTGGAGCCTTGCCGGTATGGCTCACGCACTGGCCCGGTCTGTTTTTGGATTTGGACTGGCCCGGTTTATCCTGGGCATC
>Ga0111175_1154_pt1 | contig 12495 bp, 15 predicted proteins | sample DeeMarSWOR324_28_FD_80228 | JGI IMG/M metagenome (GOLD analysis project Ga0111175, IMG submission 80228) | Bacteroides sp. SM23_62
CAGCAAGACCAGGACCAGCAGGATCAGCAGCAGGACCAGCAAGATCAGCAGGACCAGCAGGACCAGCAGGATCAGCAGCAGGACCAGCAAGATCAGCAGGACCAGCAGCAACAGCCCCAGATATCCAGGGAAGATGCCCAGCGGATGCTCCAGGCCCTCCAGGAAGATGAGCAGGAATTACAGGAAAAATTAAAGAAACAAAAAGCACAGGCCAGGAAGGTAAAGGTGCTAAAAGATTGGTAAGTTTGTCTTAAGGTAAGCATTGGATGAGCAGGTTATTGAAATACGGGATTGCAGCATGGTTCATGGCCACAGGCCCGGGACTGCTGGCGCAGGATGTGAGCATTACAGCCAGCGCCCCCAATGTAGTGAGGGTAGGTGAACAATTCCGTTTGAATTATGTGATCAATGCCAACCCTTCCTCCTTCAGTGCCCCTGAGATAAGTGATTTTTATGTATTGAGCGGACCCAACCAATCCACCAGCCACAGCATTCAGATCATCAATGGCCGGCGGACCTCAAGTGTCACTATAACTTATTCCTATTACCTGCAGGCAACGGGTGAGGGCAACTTCACCATTCCGGCTGCCACGGCAGTGGTCAACAATCAAACCTATACTTCCAACACGGTTGAAATAGAGGTTATTGCAGGTGAAAAGCCTGCCACAACGCCCCGGCCTTCTACTTCCCAGGAACCACAAGCCATAGATGTTTCCGGGGAATTGTTTGTCAGGATCCTCACAAACCGGAAAAACATATTTCGCGGGGAGTATATCATTGCCACCATCAAGCTTTATACACGCCTCTCCATTACCGGTTTTGGTGAAAGTGAAATGCCCGATTTCCAGGGCTTCTGGACCCAGGATATAGAATCGCCCACCCAGCTCAACCTGGTCAGGGAAAATGTGGATGGAAGGATCTTCAATACAGCGGTGATCAAGAAAGTGATCCTTTTTCCACAGAAAACTGGGGAAATCACCATAGATCCCTTTAAGCTGGAAACTTACATACGCCAGCAAACCAACCGTCCAAGGAGTCCTTTTGATGATTTCTTTGGAAGCTCTTATACCAATGTGTTGAAACCCCTTGTCTCCAATCCGGTAAAAATCAATGTAAGGGATCTTCCCGCTGGTGCCCCTGAAGGGTATGCAGGAGCAGTAGGAAACCTGGATATCAAGGCAGAAATTGACAAGCAGCAAGCCATCACCAACGATGCCCTGGCCTATAAGATCATTGTCAGCGGAAACGGGAACGTCGAGCTGATCGATGCTCCAAGGATCAATTTCCCGCCGGATTTTGAGACCTATGATCCCAAGGTCCAGACAAGTGTGAAAAATGGTGAAAACGGGCAGTCAGGAAGTAAAACATTCGAATACCTCCTGATCCCCAGGCATGCAGGTAATTTCCGGATCCCACAGGTGACACTGAGCTATTTTGAACCAAAATCAGGGCAGTACAGGACATCAACCACCACGGAATTCAATATCGCCATCTCAAAAGGGAACGAGGAGGAAACGGTTTCTGTGATTGCCGGGCGAAGCAAAGAGGATCTCAAGATCATCGGCAGTGATATCCTGTTTATTAAGGACAATCCCTTCAAACTATTCAGGATAGGGCAGGGATTTTTCGGATCAACCCTGCTCTATGTGCTGTATACGGGATTATTCCTGTTGTTTCTTATGGTTTTACTGATCCGGAGGAAACGCATCCAGCGGCAACAGAATGTAGAGCTGGTTAAAAACCAGAGGGCCAGCCGGGAAGCCAGGCGGAGATTGAAGGAAGCGTCCACCCACATGAAAAAGAATGAATCGGAAGCATTTTATGAGGCTGTATTGAAGGCCCTGACAGGTTACCTGGTAGACAAACTGAATATACCCATGGCTGACCTGTCAAAGGACACTGCCAGGAAGGGGCTGCAGAAATATAATGTCAAGTCGGAAGCCATTGAAGAATACCTGGAGCTCGCAGACATATGTGAGATGGCAAGGTACTCACCCACGGCAACGGAAGGGGGCATGGGAGAGGTTTATGCAAGGTCCATTAAGATCATCAGCCAATTAGAACAAAACCTGCGATGATGAAACGGGTAATAATGATCATAAGCATCCTGGCCACCAGCTTTATGGTGGCTGAATCAAAAGATCTGCAGGACATTCTCCTGACAGGGAACCGTTACTACATGGACGGGGAATATGAGAAGGCCGTACAGTCATACCAGTCCATTATCGATTCAGGTTATGCTTCTGCCGAGCTTTATTATAACCTGGGGAATGCATATTATAAATCACATGATATTACCATGGCCCTGGTAAATTATGAACGGGCACGTATACTGAAACCCAATGACCCTGAAATTCAGCATAACCTTGAGATAGCGAGGGATTTTGTTGTGGACAGGATAGAAGTCCTGCCTGAATTTTTCCTGAGGAGGACATATGTGGGCTTCGTCAAGATCTTTGATGCCGATATCTGGGCCCTGGTTAGTGTCATTACCTTCGGACTGGCACTTGGACTCTTCCTCGCCTATTTTTTTGTGAAACAGCTGTTTTTTCGCAAGGTATCGTTCTGGACCGGTATCCTGTTCATCGTGATTGCTGCTTCCACCTTTCTGTTCGCCCTGCAGCAGAATAACCTGGTCACCAAACATAACCAGGCAATCATCCTTACACCATCGGTGACCATAAAGAGCTCACCGGACGAGGACAGTGGCACGGATCTCTTCCTCCTGCATGAAGGGACCAAGGTGACCATCAGCGATGTGCTGGGTGAATGGAGAGAAGTGGTCCTGAGTGATGGCAACAGCGGCTGGCTGAAAGAAACCGACCTGATCAGGCTGTAGACATTTCTGGGATAATACCTATATTTGAACCTTACCATTAAATGCCAATAGGTATGATGCAAAAGAAGAAACCTACTGAGGAGGAAATTACCAGTACTGAAAGCTGGGGGACCTGGAGCAAGGAACCTTCCGAATTCCCCTGGTCTTATTCCGAAAAGGAAACCTGCCTGATCCTCGAAGGAGAGGCAACGGTTACTGCCCCCGATGGCCAGACAATAAGTTTTGAAGCAGGGGACCTGGTCACCTTTGAAGCGGGACTGGAATGTACCTGGAAGATTGGGAAGACCATCCGGAAACGTTATAAGTTCGGGTAAAATCCTTGACATTTACAAGACCAGTCCTGATGAACAGCCTGATCCTTACCATTCTCGCCTTTGCCGGCTACCTGCTCGCCTACCGGCTGTATGGCCGGTTTTTGGCCAGGAAGATCTTCCAGCTTTCGGATGAAAACCGGATGCCATCACATGAATTCAGGGATGGGGTGGATTACGTTCCTACCAAACCCCATATCATTTTCGGGCATCATTTTACGACCATCGCGGGACTCGGCCCGATCGTCGGGCCTGCCATCGGGGTGATCTGGGGATGGGTGCCGGCCTTTATCTGGGTGTTCCTGGGTTCTGTTTTCATGGGTGCCGTCCATGATTTTTCAACCATGGTCGTTTCTGCCCGCAACAAGGGGAAGACCATTGGTGACCTGACAGGGGATTTGATCGGTCCGGGTACCCGGTATTCCTTTCAGTTCCTCATGCAGCTTTTACTGTTTATCGTCCTTTCCGTTTTTGCTATGATCGTCGGTGTCCTTTTTGAACTGTACCCGGAATCTGTTTTTCCTGTCTGGATGCAGATCCCCATCGCCGTATGGTTGGGCTGGATGATCCGGAACGGGAAAAATGACCTGCTCTATTCCATCATAGCCGTGGTGCTGATGTATGCTACGGTCATCATCGGATTGTATATACCCATCAGGGTACCACCCATACAGGGTTCATCCGTGGTCACCTGGTGCATCATCCTTTTCGTATATGTTTTCTTTGCATCCACCCTTCCCGTGCAGAAACTGTTGCAGCCGAGGGACTACATCAATTCTCATCAGTTGCTGGTAGCCATTGTGCTGATCCTCATAGGTTTGTTTGTAGCCCATCCGGTGATCACTGCCCCTGCCATCAATGATGCAGCTTTTACCGCCGGTTCGGATGTACCCGATATCATGCCTGTCCTGTTCATTACCATTGCCTGTGGTGCCGTCAGCGGGTTCCATTCCCTGGCAAGTTCGGGAACAACGGTAAAACAGGTCGACCGTGAGAGGGATACACTGTTTATCGGTTATGGCGGGATGCTCTGGGAGAGTTTCCTGGCTGTGCTGGTGATCATGGCCGTGGCCGGTGGATTGGGACTTGGACTCGAGAAAGATGGACAGATCTTTACCGGTGCGGATGCTTTCAGGCATCATTATTCTTCCTGGGCGGCCTTCGCCGGGATAGATGCCAAACTGGAAGCCTTCGTGATCGGTACATCAAACCTGTTCAAGAGTTTCGGGATCCCCCCCCTGGTCGGTAAAAGCATGATCGCTGTCTTTATCGTGAGTTTTGCCAATACAACCCTCGATTCAGCTGCCAGGATACAGCGCCTTTCCCTCCAGGAAATATTCCGCAATAAACAGGGTACCATCAGAAAGCCAATGGATAACAGGTATACGGCAACCTTTTTCGTGGTACTGGCTGCCATGGTCATGACTTTTCTGAAGGCCGGTGCCACCGGTGCACTCATCCTATGGCCTCTCTTCGGTTCACTCAACCAGCTGCTGGCCGCCCTTGCCCTGGGCATCGTGACACTCTACCTGTTCAATCATAAGAAGAATATCATGATCACATTGCTACCCATGATCTTTGTCCTGTTCGTAACGGTCTGGGCCATGTTCAAGAACCTGGCAAGGTTCTGGGACCAGCAGGATGAGATTCTGATATTCCTGTCTGTGCTGATACTCGGACTCACCCTGGTACTGCTGGCAGGCAGTTTAAAGACCCTGCTCAGGCCAAAGTCCAGGGTCCCCCGGGAGGTATGATACGTATCACTCCGCATCCTTTTCTCCCCTGGCCGGTGTGAACCAATGCCGGAAATTCAGAAAGATACTGATCATCAATGCAATGATGAGTCCCCACATGGTAACCGCATCCACCAGGTTCTGATCGATCTGCAATCCGGTCAGGCGCGTGAAGAGAAAGCTGAGGTAAGAGTCGGGAAGGTCCGTATGTCCAAGTTTCCGGAGTACGTTGAAATGCCAGTCTGTAAGGGGACAGTATCCCAGTCCGTAGAAGATCCCCAGGATCAGCCATGAAGCGGCGGTCAACAACAGGCATATCAGGTTCAGGCGCCTGGTCTTCTTCCAGATCCATCCGAACAGGTTAAACAGGACCAGCAGTGAATGAAAGACTGTGAAAAAAATGTCAAGAATTTTCATACCAATAATTTAATAAATTTACCTGTAAATTGTCAAGCCGTTCTGATGAAACATTACAATATCATGGTCCGTGGACATGTCCAGGGAGTGGGGTTCCGTTATTCTGCCATGAGAGCTGCAGCGCTGTACAACATTTCCGGCTTTGTAAGGAATGAACCCGACGGATCGGTATATATCGAAGCAGAGGGCGAAACACTCAACCTGGATATGTATCTTGAATGGTGCAGGAAAGGACCCGGATATGGACGCGTGGAGAAGGTATTTCATACTGCCTCTGCAGTGCAGGGTTTTCAGAAATTTGAGATCCGTATCTAGCAGGATAAAATCATCCTCTTCTTACCCTATGAAATGATGCCGGGATACAGAATATGCTTACTTTTATTGTCAACGTATAAACAGACAAACCTGAATACCATGAAAAAAATTATCCTGCTTATCGTATTCGGAATAACCGTGAATGTGTATGGCCAGGATGACATGCTATACATGGGACATCATTTAACAGAGGATGGAGCCAACCTGATGATGAAAAAATTTGCAGCATCATGGAACACCCCCCGGATTGAGTATCCGTATATCCAGAAAGTTTATGCCCTCTATGATGCAGAACACAGGGTTGAAAATGTACATCTGGCCGCAGAAAAGCATGACTGCGGGTATTCAAAGAGAGTGGCTATGTATAATTTTATGGCGCATCACTTGGGACTGAACAACGGGGCCATTCCTTACAACAACGGGTACAGGGAAGATTTTGTCACCCTCCTTTCGCAGGAGCAACTGAAAGTGTTCAGTGTAGAGCATCCCATTGCTTCCGAAGCGCTGAAAGGCAATGAAGCAGTCGTTAAATATCTGAAATTGGATGAAAGGCTCCGGTATCCGGCAAACTGAATATGACATTAGAGGATTTGGGATATCATGAAGAGCTGGGCCGATACCAACAAATGCAGCACCTGCATTCTTTTGAAATCGGCAGAATTGCCGCGGAGCACAGGGAAAGATATACCGTCCTGACAGAAAAAGATGAACTGGAAGCTGAGGTAATTGGCCAACTGCGATTCTCAGCATCAGACAGATCAGATTTTCCGGCCGTAGGGGACTGGGTGGCAGTATCTGTATTTAATGAGTCTGATGCCATTATCCATGCGATCTATCCAAGGCGAAGTATCCTTGAGCGGCAGGCTGTGGGTAAATTCGGTGAGAAACAGATCATTGCCGCAAACATTGATTATGCACTGATCATTCAGGCAGTTGACCGTGACTTTAACCTCAACAGGCTGGAGCGGTACCTGGCCATTTCATATGCTGGCAATATCGAACCTGTCATCATACTGAGCAAAATTGACCTCGTCAATAAGGATGAACTGGCATACCTGGTAAATAAGATTGCCGGGCGGATCCGGAATATTCATATCATTGCCCTCAGTAATATGACCGGGGACGGACTTGAAGAGCTTATACGGCTGATTCAAAAAGGGAAGACCTATTGCTTCCTGGGTTCTACCGGTGTGGGTAAATCAACCCTGATCAACAAACTGGCAGGCAAGGATCTATTGCGAACAAATTCACTCAGCAAGAGTACAAAAAAAGGCAGGCATGTTACCAGCCACCGTGAGATGGTCGTACTCGAAAAAGGGGGGATCCTGGTTGATAATCCAGGGATGAGGGAGATTGGACTGGCTGATACTGCTGGTGGACTGGAGACAACATTTGATCTGATCACCGAACTTTCCACGGAATGCAAGTACTCAGATTGCAAGCATATCCAGGAAGATGGCTGTGCCATACTTGCGTCCGTGGACAATGGGGATCTGGACAGGGCTGCCTATGAAAACTACCTGAAAATGGTGAGGGAGAAAATCCATTTTCAATCAAGTATTGCTGAAAAACGCAGGAAAGATAAAGAAATCGGGAGGATGATCAAGGCGTTCATGAAGCACAGGAAGCAAAATGAGTAGTATCGTATCAATTAATAAATAGAAATTATGCAACGAAGAAACTTTATTAAAAAAAGCATCGGCGCAACTGTTACAGGATCTGCTGTAATCAGCGGATTGTATATGAACCAGCTTTTCGGGAATCCCCTGACGGATTTGTCGATGATTGACATCCCCAGTCCAAACATGTCCAGACTGGTTGTAAAACCCATTATGACAAACATGTACCATACGGATGAGTGGGAAGGCCCATGCAGGTTCAATGTAGTACCAATGGTTGAGGAGAAACAAAGGGCGCTTACAGCATTTGAGAAATTCAGGGAGGATATCATTAATAACGCTCATGATATTGACGGATCATCCGTTGAAATGCTTGATCCGGAACTGGTATTATTCGTTGAAGATTTTTCAATTACAGAGGAGGATTTCAGAAAGATTAACAGCGATGCAAGAAATGCCGATGTATTGTTGATGGATCCCGCCGGATCTTCGATAGCCACATACGAAATTGCAAAGCGATACAACAAACCTGTTGTGTTTGCATGGGGACTGAGTTGCCGGACAGTTGATATAGCCGCTTACTGCCGGAGCAATGGGATAGAGGCATATATTCCCGATGCAGACCTTGCATTAAATGAAGTGCTGAATCTTTTAAGGGCACGTAAGGTATTCGGGGAAACGAAAATACTGTATCCAACTGATTGGGGATGGCCATCAGTTGCTTCGGTCGCAGGTATCAATGAACCCAATAAACTCAAGGAAAGGTATGGCATTGAGTTGGTCACTATTTCATATGAAGAGCTTACCCGGGAAATGGAAAGGACAATCCAGGATCGCACGAAAAATACGGAAGCTGATGAGATGGCTGCCACAATGTATGATCATGCTGATCATAATTTTATAGATAAGAAATATGTATCCAGCAGTATGGTCTTTTATCAGGCCATTATCAATCTGATGCAAAAGCATGAATGCAATGCATTTACCATTGAGTGTTTTGAATTCTGCACCAGCCGCTTACCGCAAAAATGGACCATAACACCCTGCCTGATCCATACCATGTTTAAAGATCTGGGGATCCCTTCAGCATGTGAAGGGGATCTGGGTGCACTGCTGGCCATGCAAATACTGATGCTGGTATCAAAAAAATCTGTCCATCTGGGCAACATGTTCTACAGAGAGAATGGGACCTTGGAAATCAACCATAGTGTGCCTGGTATAAAAATGAACGGGTTCAACAACCCGGGACTCCCATACCAGCTCGGGCGATTCGTGGAATCAGGGTGGGGCACGAAAGCAGTGGTCGATTTCATGCAAAATGATGTGAAAGAAGTTACGGTTGCCAGAATGAATCCAAGCGGAACCGGACTCCTTGTACTAAAAGGCGAACTGACCGGTTCGAAAGGATGGGATGAGGATCTCAGAGGTTGTGCAGTTTCGGCTTTTATTGTGGGCAAGGATAGCGGTACCGCTCATGCATTTATGCAAAAGCAGGCTGATTATGGCAATCATTTATGCATGGTTTACGGGGACTATTCAGAGCAGATCAAAAAATTAGGCCAGATGATGAATATTGATGTGGTCGTTGAAAGCTAGATTGCAGGCAAAAGATCTTACAGCGAGATAAAAGCCGTATCGCTTACCTCATCGGTAGTTTCTGCCATGGAAAGCAGGATCTGGGCCGCATGCATCTTCCCGTCACCGCCGGGGATCTTTATATTTTTCTTCTCACCGGTAATTTTTACGGCCCTGGGACTGAAAAGACTGACCAGGAATGAATCGTAATTATCAGGCTCACCGGGAAGAGGTTGTGCAGATATCCGAAGCCCTGCAGAGTGAAAGAAATATGGCCGGTAAGAGCGTGAAGCAGGAGGGAGACGGAGGGGAAAAAGATCCCGATGAGAAACCCATAAACCGTATAACTGATAATTTTATCGTTAGGCTTGTCCATAACCATCCCGAGTCTGAATAAAAATACTCATAATTCCTTAATGATTGAGATCGGGCCGGAATTTTTATTAAGAGCGGGATGGGGATCCTGATAATACTAATAATACGAGAAGATACAGAGCCGGACCATATAACAGTGCTGATACGTCTCTATGTCCGTATTTTGATTGGAGATAATAAAGGTTGTCATGCTAAATCAATTCAACGTCTTTTCAACTTTCTTTACCAATGCTATGATATCAACCGGTTTTTCAATGTAATCAACGGCTCCCATATCAAGGGTTTTCTTAATATTCATGGCATCTGTAACAGCCGAAACTATGATCACAGGGATTTCCCTGGTATCATTGTTCTTCTTGAGCTGGTCAAGGAACTGGTAACCGCTTATCTTCGGCATCAGCAGGTCAAGCAGGATCAGTTCCGGACGGTCTTTCTCCAGCATGGTGTATGCCTCTTTAACATTTAAAGCGGTCTTTATTTCATATCCTTTGCTGTTCAGGATAGCTTCCAGAAGAACAATATTGGTATTGGAATCATCGACGATCAATATCTTCTTCCTGGCAGCAGTGGTATCCATACAGTGGCATGAATTTTTACAGGATCAAATATATCGTATTTTCAGAACTTGTGCATAATTATTAGGATGATTTATATCATCTCTCTTTTTTTCGTATGTTTAATAAGAAATATTGCCTTGAATCAGACGGGATCCATATCAGGGTATCACTGTGAAGAGAAAATGCCTTACAGCCAGCTGCTTAGCAATGAGCAGGTTGAATTGTTGCAGCGTAACAGCAATGTTGTCAGCTATAGCAAGAAGGACATTGTATTCCGGCAAAATACCCGGACCTCCCATATTATGCTCATGGTTTCCGGCCTGGTTAAGATATTCAAGGAGGGACGGAACGAGAGAACCGTATTGCTGAAACTTGCAACCCCCGGGGAATATATTGGCATGATATCGGTTATGGGGGACCAGATACACCAGTATTCGGCTACTGTGGTAGAAAATGCCGATATATGTTTCATTGATATCAATGCCTACCGGAATGTCCTGATGGAAAACGGCAAATTCAGCCTGCAACTGATGAATCTGATCAGCCAGGATGGCCTTTTTATTTTTAACCGGCTGATGAACCAGACCCATAAACAATTGCCGGGCAGGATCGCAGATGTATTGCTTTATTTTGCTGAACAGATATACCGGCAGCCTCACTTTGATCTTCCGCTGACCCGCCGTGAACTTGCTGAATTTGCAGGAACGACGAAAGAGAGTTTTATCCGGACCCTGACTGAATTCAAGAATGACAAGATCATCTACCTGGATGGCAGCCGGGTGGAAATAATCTCCATGGATATCGTAAAAACCCTGAGCGAATTAGGATAGCCCGCCGAAATACTTAAATTTGCACCGTTACATGTAATTCCGGCCCGCTTCCAATGAAAGTACTGATTGTTGATGATATTTTTACAAACCGCCTGCTTCTTGCCGAGGTATTGAGAAGCCTGGATATTGAATTCGACCAGGCTGAAAACGGGAGGGAAGCCATAGATGCCTTTGAAAAAATCAACTATGATCTGATCCTGATGGATATAGAGATGCCGGTGATGAACGGGCTCGAAACCACAAAATATATCAGGGAGCAAATGCCTGAGCCCAAGAACAGGGTTACTATCGTTGCGCTGACAGCCCACAATCCACAACTCTTTTTTGATGACTTCCAGGATGTGGGATTTGATAAATTACTTACCAAACCCTACAGTCTTGACAAGTTATCGACAATTCTGGGGGTCTGATCAGGCAGGCGTATCAGATCAGGTTCACGATTTTTTCAAGTTCAGCTGCATCTGTTTCATCAAATTGGTCCAGGTGTCTGCTATCCACATCCAGTACCGCGATGATCTGCCCATGCCTGTCCCGGACCGGGATCACGATCTCCGACCTTGATCTTGCATCACAGGCGATATGTTCGGGGAATTTTTTCACATCGGGAACGATTATGGTTTTTTGTTCATTGATCCCCGTCCAGCAAACACCGGTGTCTTTGTCCAGCACCTGACAGGCTACCGGTCCCTGGTAAGGTCCGACAATCAGTTTGCCATCCCTGAGCAGGTAAAATCCCGTCCAGAAAAAACCGTCCATTTTATGATGGAGGACAGCAGCTACAGTGGCCATGCGGGAAATTGCACTGTCAGTGGCATTCAGGAGTCCGGATAACTGGTCATAGATCCGTTCATACCTGCCTTTCTTCTTAATTTTATCCACGGCTGGCAGCTTTACCTAATACGGTTAATACAATTCTTTAATGGTCTGTCTTTTACCATTAAATTCGAAGCTCTCCCCAGGTTTCAGTCCCTCCATGGCTTTGTAGAGCGGGACGGCAGGGGAGATGGCATAATAAACGGCACCGTCCAGTTCGATTTTTCCGGCGCTGATGGCAATGATGAACTTTGAGGTATCTGAGATTACAATGGCACCAAATTCCACCGTATCCTTTAAATCTTTCGGGTCAATCCGCTCAAGGACATTCATTTCTGAGAGGGCTTTCTGATACTGTGCGGCAAACATATCCCTGCGCCCGATCAACTGGTCCCTGAATGAATCATAGCGGTCTTTGTTGGGACCATATTCATTGAGGGCCAGCTGGACTTCATTCATGGCTGACTTGGCACTGTCGACACATTTTTTCTGAATTTCCTTGCAGCGCGTAAGTAGCTTTTCTTTAATATGTAGGTTATCCTCCCTCATAAGGAATGCAGGATCAAGAATAATTTCAGGGGAATCTTTATTCAAAGACTGTTTAACAATAATACTATATTAGCGGAAATATTGGTTACAATTCACGTAAAATACTGAAAAATCCACTAAAATGAAAGAACTCTCCTCCAAATTTCTGGTAATTATTCTTGTAAGTTATGTAAAATTGGTTTTTATGCATGCACAGACAAGGCCCGATTGGGAGGGAAATATACCGGAAGGCTGTACGACAATTACCCTGGGAAAAAAGGCCACCGTGGATGGATCGGTGATCACATCACATACGGATGACAGCCACCGTACCCGCTCGTGGATAGATATCCAGCCACGAAAGGAGCACCCGGAGGGGAGCATGGTGCCGATGTTCAAACGCTTACCAAATGATTCCCTTGCCATGCCAACCTATGTGCACAGAAAGATCGGTGAAATTCCACAGGCAGCCTATACCAATGCATATGTAAATTCAGCCTATCCCTGTATGAACCAATGCCAGGTGGGTATCGGTGAATCCACTTTCGGCGGCAGGGAGGAGTTGCAATCGGATGAGGGATTG
>Ga0111175_1156_pt1 | contig 12413 bp, 8 predicted proteins | sample DeeMarSWOR324_28_FD_80228 | JGI IMG/M metagenome (GOLD analysis project Ga0111175, IMG submission 80228) | Bacteroides sp. SM23_62
GAAAAATATTGATATCCATAATCCTGGCCACCGGAATTACGCTCTATGGTGCTGACTGGATTGTTGTTTCCCCTGTCACCGACAGGATCATCATGTTGAAATTTGACGATGGGTACATCGATCATTACGGCTACCATGAATCCACTAATGCCTGTGTAACCTATCACTTTCCCCTGGATACCACGGCGGCAGCCGATCCATTGAATTTTACCGTATCAAGTCCGGATGATCCGGCTTTTACAGCGGGTTTGCATCCCTTGGATATCGGGAGAAAAAGCAAGGGACACGATTTTTCAAGGAGGTGCAATTGGGATGCGGTCCGGCAAATTTGTGATAATGATTATATCAAATATCACTACCTGTTCCTCTTTCTGGGTGAACCCATCAAGGATGGGCACACCTATGTATTTGAATTGAACCACCTGGCGGAAAATTACAATATTGACACACTTTTTTTCGATGACTCCAAAATTCGCAGTGACCTGATCCATGTAAACCAGGTTGGATTCCTGCCTGGTGCGGAGCGGAAATACGCCTATCTCTCCTGCTGGCTCGGGGATAAGGGTCCCCTGGATCTGGATGATTACGCGGGGACTGCCTTTCATGTGAGGGATCTTTATACCGGGGAATCCCTGTTCCAGGATACCATCCGCAAGCGGCTGGATATTGAGACCTCAACCGAATACGATCTGCCCCAGGAAACGGTAAACAAATTCATTTCCATGTCGGATGTCTGGGAATGTGATTTTTCTGCTTTTAACACCCCCGGGGAGTATGTCATTTCACTGGATAATACTGGTTGTTCCTATCCATTCAGGATCGGTGAAGATATTTACCGGGAAGCACATTATCATACCACCCGGGCACTCTATCACCATCGTGCCGGGATTGCCCTTGAAGAACAGTATACAGACTGGTACAGGCCGAGGAATCTCCATCCCGACGACAGTGTGGTAAAGTTTCAATACACAACAGCCAGCTGGTTCGAATATGAAGGGGCAGAAAACGGGGATGAAGCCGATGTGTTGTTCAGGGTCATCCCGGATGCGGGCATCACTACCTGGGGATGGTATATGGATGCAGGGGACTGGGACGGATATTATTCCCATACCAAGATCCCCCGTTATCTGATGACCGCATGGGAACTTGCCCCGGAGAAATTCGCCGACGGGGAATTAAACATCCCGGAAAGCGGAAACGGGATCCCTGATATCCTTGATGAAGCACGGTGGCTGATTGACTATATGGACCGTACCCGTGGTCCTGACGGTGGTGTCGCAGGGACAAGGATACACCCCGATTTCCATGAGCTTGAAGGTGACGGAATACCCTCCTGGGAAGATAACAGGATCTGGACCATTTACGGAGAAGATGTGCAAACCACATTTACTTTTGCGGGACTGGCAGCACATCTTTCCTATTGTTATGACAGTATAGGAAAAGACAGCCTTGCAGTCGAATGGTTTGGTAAGGCGGAGGATGCCTATGACTGGGCCATCTCACATATGGAAAGTGCATCGGATCATGTTAACAATACCTGGGCCTATGCCGCTGCATGTCTTTATAAGGCTTCCGGGGATCCTCTCTTCCAGACACATTTCATCGATGAACACAAAAAAGACTCCGGGGGTCCGTATGCCGCCGATAACAAGCATTTTGCCGTCTGGGCCTATATTACCACCCATCATGCCAACATGGATGTGGACCAGACCAATGAATGTCTGGCCTATGCCAGGAACCTGGCCGATATTGATATTGTGAATACAGCTAGAGACAGAAGTTTCAGGGTAGGATTCAACTGGAATATGCCCATCAATGTCGGTCAGACCACTACGCCTCGGGTATTTCCGGCATTGGTTGCCCATCATGTAACCGGTGAACAGAAATACCTCACGGCAGCCCTGACGACCTGCGATTATTTCCTGGGAGGGAATCCACTCAATATGTTATGGATGACAGGTTATGGCGACCAGCATCCCCTGCAGGTGCTACACCTCGATACCTGGTACAGGGAGGATGGAAACAACGATGAAATGATACCTGGTATCATCCCCTATGGTGCCACAAACAGGGACTGGCTGCCCAACAATGGACCATGGGCCGCTACTTTTGCCAGGGAGAGGGTTTATCCAGAAATGGATGATTGGCCCGTTTACGAAGCCTATTTCGACAACCGGTATGCAGTGCCCACGAACGAATATACGGTCCACCAGACCATTGTCCGTGGTGCAGCCATTTATGGGCTTTTATCAGGTACAGCAGATGGTTCTTTTGTACCGAACAAAAAACCGCTGATAGAGATCGCCTCTCCCCAATCTGCAGGTGAAATTACCGCCGGTGAGGATCTGCTCATCGTGGTAAACGCCACGGATGAGGATGGAACCGTGGTGAAGGTTGAGTTTTATAATGACTGGCATAAACTGGGAGAATCCCACACAGCTCCCTTTTCGTTTATCTGGAAAAACATCCCTGAAGGGAATTATGATCTGTATGCCATAGCGGTTGACAATGAAGGGGCCAGGGGTAAAAGCGGAAAATTAACCACCAATGTAGGTGGGATCAGTCCGGTGGAATCATACCGGATGCAGGTTTATCCAACACCTGCCAATGAATACATAAAGATTGCCTATTACAATGAGTACCCCTCCGAGACAACCCTGTCCATTATTGATGTCTCGGGGAAGGTGGTCATTAGTGAGGATTTTGGTTTGCTCCTGGCCGGGGATCAGCGGATCAGCCAACCCGTGACGGACCTGCCTGCCGGGGTATATTTACTGCATATCCACGCCACCTGCCCTAAAGGGGAAGTGAAAATGACAAGGCGGTTTATCGTAAACTGATGGGTGATATCAGATAATGATGAATTTACCACGCAAATAATCACCTGCATCAGTCACCACATGGTAATAATAAATACCAGACGCATACCCCGAGGTATTGACCCGGATGGTTGGTTGGCCACTGGAATTCAACCTGGTAATGAGTTGGCCAACAGCATTATAAATCTGGATGTTTATATAATCATACGGCTCACCGGGAAGGTTAAAATCAATTACATCAGTAGCAGGATTAGGGAAAACGCTTAAATCAAATACCTCAAGTTGCGTTTCGGTAATGGTTGAGACATTTTCAATGTTCAACTCATCAAGTATTAAAGAGACCCATCTGCTGTACATCAATCCGGATGGATGCAATCCGTCCGAAGCAACAAGGCTAGGATTGGCGAGTCCTTCCCTGGAGATTGGAGTGATATCTATGTATGCGATATTGTAGGTTTGAGTGATGGATTTGTTGATGTTATTGAATGCATCGATCTCCTTGGTTATGGTACTGGAAGCTCGTCCAAATGGAGTGTATGCATAATCCGGAATGGAAAGGACAAAAACGGCATCTTTGTTTCCCTGCGCACATTCAACAGCCGTTAAAAGCAATTCTTCAAACCTGGGTTTATACCATTCTTCGTCAAAACCCTGGTACTGGTCATTTACACCAATTAACAATGATACAAGATTAAAATCCTTCGGCGGATCACGGGAGATTATAGCGTCTCTAAGGTTATCCGTTCGCCAACCGGTTCTTGCGATAATGGTCAGTTTTTCCGTTTCAAATCCTCTGGCAGCTATGGAATCTATCAGCTGCTGCGGCCATCTATCCGCCACTGATACACTTTCACCTATGGTATAGGAATCTCCAAGGGCCAGAAATCTGACAGGCTCGCGTATTGTCACATCCTGTGCATTATGGCTGAATGGTCTTAAGATGATGGCAGTGGCAAAGAGTACTTGGTTCAGCCTGGACATATTCACCAATTAAAATTTCTTCATATATCTCTAAACAACCAAGAAAACCTAATGTTCAATATCATTTTGCATAACCACTTTGAATTAATAAAAGCGTCTTTTATTTTTAAGCTGGAGAAAATCACACACTTGCTGAGGTTAAACAGCAATGAATAGGGTAATGGTGAACATGAGATCAAAAGAGATAAAAGGCCCAAGGATCAATGAAATGAGGATCATTCCCCTGGCCGTAACTGATCCGCCATTACTGAATTCCGTTGGGGTGCATGCCCCCTATGCCCTGAGAACGGTCATCGAACTTATCACCGATGACAACATTTCCGGCATAAGTGAAATCCCCGGAAATACAGAGATCAATACTATGTTGGAGAAATCCAGGGAGGTGATCCTTGGCGCTGACCCGTTTCAACTCAACAGGATACGTAAAGATCTATTTGATCGCTACGGTGCCATTGAAACTGGCAACAGGGGTGAGAAACCCTGGGATGACCGTAAGCTGGTCCATGTATACAGTGCCGTTGAAGTAGCCTGTCTGGATATCCAGGGCAAGATATGTGGCAGGCCGGTGGTGGATTTATTAGGCGGCATATGCAGGGAGAGCGTCCCCTTCAGTGCCTACTTGTTCTATAAATTTGAGGGCGCAGGGGGTCCCCTCGGGTATGATATTGATCCCGATGCGTCAGGCTGGGACGCGGCCAGACAGGTGGCAGCGCGTAACCCGGAAGAAATTGTTGCACAGGCCAGGGCCATGATGAAAGAATTTGGCTTTCAATCGATAAAGCTCAAAGGCGGAGTGTATCCGCCTCAGGAGGAGGTTAAGGCAATTATCCTTCTCAGGGAAACATTCGGGCCCGATGTACCTTTAAGGTTTGATCCCAACGGGGTATGGACGGTTGAAACAGCGATTAAATACGGTAAGCAGTTGGAAAATATCCTTGAATACCTCGAGGATCCCACCAGGGGGCAGGAAGGAATGGCCAAAGTGGGACGGGCCTTAAATCTGCCCCTGGCAACCAATATGTGCACGACATCCTTTGAAGAAATCCCTGAAGGCGTTCGCCTGTGGTCTGAAGACATTATCCTCAGCGACCATCATTTCTGGGGCGGACTTCGGGAATCGGTAAGCCTTGGTAAAGTTTGTCAGGCCTTCGGGAAAGGGCTTTCCATGCACTCCAACAGCCACCTGGGCATTTCACTCATGGCCATGGTCCACATGGCTGCGGCCATTCCGAATTTAACGTACGACCTGGATACGCATTATCCCTGGCAATCGGATGAGGTTATTGCAGGCGGAAGAATAAAATTCGACAAAGGACAATTGGCCGTGCCCAGGGAACCTGGGCTTGGAGTAACCCTGGACCATGACATGATAAAGAAGTTGCATAATGATTATATTAATTGTAAAATCACACACCGGGATGATACTGCTGAAATGAAAAAAATCGACCCGGACTGGGAGTTTCAGGCAGTTCGCTGGTAAAAGCAACCGGCACATTATAATCGGCATGAAACAACAAAGTAATCGATTAAGTGACAGGACTTCACGATTCATTACCAATTGTTAACCATGGACCCTATCATTTTAATATTCATCGGACTGGTAGTTATTATTGGTTCCATACTGATACTGAAGCTGCATCCGGTGCTGGCATTATTATTTGGAGCCATCATTGTTGGGTTGCTTACCACCGAGGATCATCTACTCCAGTTCGCCCAATCAATAGAAATGTCCGATGCGGAGATTTCAGCTTTTGTTAACCAGCCTGTGGGAAAGAGGATCGCAACCGCATTTGGAAATACTGCATCCAAGATAGGCATCTTAATTGCCATGGCTGCCATCATCGGCACCTGTTTGTTGCGAAGCGGTGCAGCAGACAGGATCGTAAGGGCAGCACTGAGGTTATTAGGAGAAAAAAGAGCCCCTGCAGCATTCCTGTCTAGTGGTTTTACCCTCGCAATACCGGTCTTCTCTGATACCGTTTTCTATTTGTTGTTGCCCTTGGCCAAGGCCATGAGGCTAAGAACGGGTAAGAATTACCTGTTTTATCTGATAACCATTGTTGCCGGGGCGGCCATGGCACATTCCCTGGTACCGCCAACCCCTGGCCCTCTCTTTGTTGCTGCAGAAATGGGAGTAGATATCGGCATGATGATGATAGCCGGCCTGGTTGTAGGCATTTTTACCATCATTGGTGGGTACCTCTATGCTGCCTGGGCGAACAGGAAATGGACAATACCATTGAGGGACACCAGTGATGTTTCAATATCAGAACTGGAGGAACTGATGGATAAAGAAGATCGCCATTTGCCGTCGCTCTGGCTTTCCCTGACGCCAATCCTCCTGCCTGTTATCTTGATTTCAGGGAATACAATTACCCGGGCGATCCAGGCGGAAGGTTTGTGGCAATCATCCTTCTCATTTATCGGGGACCCTAATATTGCACTCACCCTGGCTGCCATTGTTGCGCTGGGTACACTTGCATGGAAGGAGAAGGACAGGCAAAAACTAAAAAGTTACATAGTAGAATCGCTGAAAAGCGGAGGTTTGATCATCCTGATTACTTCAATGGGTGGAGCGTTGGGAGGAATCCTGCAACAGACGGGGATCGGAATCCGGGTACAGGAACTTTCCAGTGATTACCAGATCGCTATTTTGCCGCTGGCTTTTCTGGTAACCGTTGTAATCAGAACGGCCCAGGGCTCAGCAACCGTAGCCATGATAACTTCAGTTGGCATTTTGGGTGGACTTGCAACGATGGGGGAACTGGGGTTTCATCCTGTCTACCTTGCACTGATCATCGGATGCGGATCCAAACCATTCCCCTGGATGAATGACAGTGGCTTCTGGGTTGTTTGTACGATGAGTGGTATGACCGAAGGAGAAACGCTTAAGACTCACTCGGTGGTATTGAGCATCATGGGTTTTATAGGGTTATTTGTCGTTATGATACTTGCTAAAATATTTCCTTTGATATGAACAAATTAAAAGAAAAATTATCCGCCGGAGAGGCGGTACACGGATGCTGGCTCAACAGCGGGTCAGCCATCAATGCAGAAATCGTAGGCAAAGCCGGATTTGACTGGGTGGTTATCGATCTTGAACATGGGATAGGCACGGAGAACAACCTGGTCAACCAGCTTCAGGCCCTGAGTGGAAGCGAAACAGTCCGGATAGTGCGCGTTGAAGCCCTCGTCAGGCAGCGGGTAAGCCGGGTGCTTGAACTTGGGGCTGATGGGGTACTCTTTCCCCAGATCCAAAATGCCCGGGAGGCTGAACAGGCCATATCCTTCATGAGATATCCTCCTGATGGGAAACGCGGAATGGCCAGTATGGTCAGGGCCACCGATTTTAGTCAAAATTTTAAAAAATATTATGATGGGTATCGGGAGAATGTTCTTGGGATCATCCAGATAGAAACACTGGAAAGCCTTAATCACCTGGATGATATCGCCAATATTGACGGGGTGGATGTATTGTTTGTGGGCCCGGCTGATATGTCCCTGGCGCTGGGAATCTTTCAGCAATGGGATCATCCCAGGTATATAGAAACACTTGAAAGGGTAAGGGATGCGGCCACGAAAGCGGGAAAGGCCACCGGTACATTGCTGCGCAACAAGGGTGAATATGAAAAATATTATAAGCTAGGTTACAGGTTGATAGGCTGTGGCTCAGATTCAGTTTTCGTCTTCCAGGGGGCATTAAATATGGCCAGGGAACTGAATGACCGGCATGCGAAAATCAAATAGTCAGACAAATGATCATTCATATTTCAATGTCTCTGCTGGATTAGTGACAGCTGCGCTGTATGCCTGCCAGGCAGTGGTCGTTAACGCGATGGCCAGGGCCAATAGCCCGGCTAACGGAAATATCCATAACGAGATATCTGTATGGTAAGAGAAATTCTGAAGCCAGTTCTTCAAGGCCCACCAGGCCAAAGGCCAGGCAATAATGTTTGCCAGCAGGACCAGTCCGGAAAAATTTGTGGTCAGTAATGAGAGGATATTCCCTGTAGTTGCCCCCATAACCTTCCTGATACCTATCTCTTTGATTCGCTGTTGCGCCATAAATGCTGACAATCCGAATAATCCCAGGCAGGATATAAAAATGGCAAGGAGGGCAAAATAATTAAAGAGCACACCCATGTTCTGCTCCCTTGCATAATTCCTCTCAAGCTCCTGATCAAGAAAATGGAACTCGAATGGATAATCCGGGACATATTGTTCCCACTGGCTTTCTACATGTGACAGTATCGCCGGCATATCACTTCCCTGTAAGCGAATGATCATAAAGCGGTAATACCGGTCGACCCTTAGTACCAGCGGCTCGACCTTTGTATGCACAGATTTATAATTATAATCTTTAACCACGCCAATGATCTCCCCCCTTCGGCTTGACCATTCATACCATTTTCCAACCGGATCTTTGATGCCAAAAACCTTGACGGCTGTTTCATTAAGGATATAGTTGCCGCTGTCGGTTGAAAAGGAGAAATTTCTACCATCAGCCATCCTAATTTCCATGGTAGGGATAAAATCAAAATCGACCGTATAAAAATGTGCCATTACCTGCTCGTCATCTTCCTTGCCTTCCCATGAATTTCCTCCCCAGAGATGTATTGTATTGGTCGGGATATCAGAAGAGAAGGTAAGGTTGGAAATCCCCGGATAATTTCGCAATTCCCCGGCAAGCACTTCCAGGTCATTAAAATCACCCCGGGCAGGAAGATAGACCAGGTGATCCTTTTCATAACCAAGGTTCAGGTTCCTGATAAAAGAAAGCTGTTTGTGAACAACAATGGTTCCGATGATCAAACCGATGGAAATAGAGAACTGCAGTATTACCAGCACCTTTCTTATGCCTGATCCTCCCCTGCCGGCGCCATAGTTATTACTGAAAATGTTCAGGGGATTGAAGGAGGATAACAGGAAGGCCGGATAAAGGCCGGCTAATATTCCTGTAAGGAGGGCTATCATTAAAAATAGGCTCCAGGTTTCCAAATTGTCTGCCAGGTTCAAGCTCAGGTCCTTTTCGGTGAACTCATTGAATTGGGGGAGCAGTAAATACATGAATATCAGCGCAATAACCCAAGAAACAAAGGCAAAGAATACGGATTCTCCGAGGAATTGAGTGACTAATTTTCTTTTCGAGGCACCTACTACTTTCCTGATACCGGTCTCCAGGGACCGTGAGGTTGCCCGCGCTGTACTGAGCATCATGAAATTCAGGCAGGCAATAAGGAGGATGAAAACGGCGATCACAGAAAAAACATAAACCTGCCTGTTAATCTCGCTGGAACTGTTGTTATAATCAATATCAAATTCAGATTTCAGATGTATATCCTGCAATGCCTGCAGGGAAAAAATAGTCTCGACAGGACTTTCAGGCCTGACCTTTTTCAGGGTTTCATTAATTTTCGCAGTGAGTGATGAGGGATCAGTACCCGGCTGCAGCCTGACATAGTTATTGAAATAGAAGTGGTCCCAGCCCATATCAAAGCCCGACAAGCTGAGAAGATCAATCGGGGCCAGTATATCAAATTTCAGGTGTGTATTGTTTGGGTGATCTTCAATGACACCGCTTACCATTCCTGTCCAGCTATTATTGTCAAGGGTCAATGTTTTCCCGAGAGGATCCTCGGCTGGAAAAAATTTGTCTGCCTTACTTTTGGTCAGGATGATGGAATTCTTTCCCCTGAGTGCCGTGGCGGGATCTCCTGCCAGAAAATTGTATGAAAAGAGATCAAAGAAGGTAGAATCAACACAGACGATCCCCTCTTCATAATACTTGCGTTCAACGGTAGCATCAGCTTCAGGAACATACTCAACCAGGATCTTACCTGATAGCGGTCTCAGCAGCACATGATCCAGGATTTCAGGGATCTCGTTCTCGAGATGTTCACCGGTTGGAGCCGGAGTAACAGCGGCACGGAACACACCTTCCGGCCGCTGGGTTTCCACAGTGACCCGGCAGATATCATCAGCATACTGGTGAAAGGCATCATAACTCAACTCATCCTGAACCCACAGAAATATCAGGAATGAAATGGTCAGGCCAATAGACAGTCCCAGGATGTTAATGCCCGAGAATATTTTATTCCTTCCGATTATTCGCAGAACGAGTGACAGATAACTTTTTAACATGGATGATAGTAAACATGATTTTCATTAACAAAAAAATCCTGCCATGAACATCAAATGTCAGGCCGGATGGAATTGAGTTTTGCAATTATCCTTAATTAAAATTAGTACAAAAGCCCGGATTTACAAATCATCCTTAAATATATTTATAAGTCTGTGTGGAGGACCGGATCAACATCCGCCCATGCTAAATCAATTGGTTTTATATATCCTAAAAGAGATAATCTCCCAATGAGTTCTTTATCCTCCAGAAAAGTGTATCAATTTAAATTTCATATATTTCAAATCTGAAGGAGTTTTAATTTGAGGATAAGAATATGAATCCAATTTCACGGGAATTCCAGGTTTTTGTAAAACCGGTTGGTGCCCGGTGCAACCTCGATTGCCAGTATTGTTATTACCTTGAAAAGGATGCCTTATATCCTTTCAGTAAGCTTGTTCTGATGTCTGAAAAGGTTCTGGAAAGATACATTATCCGGCATCTGGAAGCAGCCACTGAACAGATCATTGGGTTTTCCTGGCACGGGGGTGAACCAACATTGGCCGGAATTGGGTTTTTCCGGAAAGCAGTTGAGATCCAGAAAAGGCATCAACCTTCAGGCACCACGATCATTAACGGCATACAGACCAATGGTACCCTGCTGAATGAGGAATGGTGCGATTTCCTGGCGAAGGAAAAATTTGTGGTCGGGATCAGCATGGATGGTCCCTCCGATATGCATGATCGTTTTCGGCTATCGAAAGACCAGGGATCAACATTCAGCCGTGTTCTGCGGGGTTACCGGATGCTTCAGAAATACCGGATCTTTACTGAGATACTCTGCGTGGTGAACGCTTACAATGTAAATTTCCCACTGGATGTGTACCGGTTTTTCAAGGAATTGGGTGTGCATTTCCTGACTTTCCTTCCCCTTGTTGAACTTTTGCCGGGAACCGTCTCAACAGTAAGTGAACGATCGGTACCAGCCGGGAATTTTGGGGTATTTCTCAATACCATTTTTGATGAATGGGCCGAGAAGGATATAGGAACCGTTAAAATACAAATATTCGAAGAGGCTGCACGGACTGCCTTCGGGCAGGATCATACCCTGTGCATTTTTAAAAAGACCTGTGGAGGGGTTCCGGTGATAGAACACAACGGGGATTTTTATTCCTGTGATCATTATGTTGATGCGGCACATAAACTGGGGAATATCAGCCGGAATACTTTGGCTCAACTGCTCGACCATCCGGAACAGAAATCTTTCGGACAGGCCAAAAAGGAAACCTTGCCCCGGTATTGCCGGGAATGCGAAGTGCTGGATATGTGTAACGGGGAATGTCCCAAAAACAGGTTTATCACCGCGCCATCCGGTGAAGCTGGATTGAACTACCTTTGCGAGGGATATAAACAGTTTTTCAAGCACTGCCGGCCATTCGTGGATGCAGTCTCGGCCCAGTGGAATAATCAGCTGTAGCAAGGATGCATCAAGAGCACAGAACTAACGATCAGAGGTCTTGTATTTGGCTCTACTTTATGAATTCCGGTCCAGCGATAAATCATTAAGCCTTCAGCTTCTCCTTAAAGAAACCGATGGTTCGTTTCCAGGAAAGCTTGGCCGCATCTTCATGATAGCGGGTTGGATTCGAGTCATTGTTAAAACCATGCTGGGCTCCCTCATAGATAAAGATCTGGTATTCTACCCCCGCTTCTTTGAGGGCTTTTTCAAACGCATCGATACCTGCATTGATCCGTTCATCTTCACCGGCATAATGTGCCATAACTGCTGCCTTGATCATAGGTACTTCTTCGGGGTCAGGTTGGCGGCCATAATAAGGAACAGCAGCTTTAAGGTCCGGGGCATTAACAGCCACCTGATTGGTCATGCCACCTCCCCAGCAAAAGCCGGTACAGCCGACCTTGCCTGTAGATAAAGGATGGGTTTTCAGATACTTCACAGCGGCAACAAAATCCTTGGTGGTCTTTTCCCCATCCAGTTCCCGCATCTTGTTACGGCTCGCATCCACATCATCATCAGGAGTGCCCCCCAGCGGGGATAAAGCATCAGGGGCAATGGAAAGAAAACCCTCTCTGGCCATGCGTTTGTTGACATCCTGAATGTGGGGCTGCAGTCCCCTGTTTTCATGAATAACGATCACGGCAGGGAGTTTTTTCTCTCCATTCGGGTGAGACAGCAGGGCACGCACATCCCCTGATGCTCCCGGGTAGGTAATAAATTCTGAATGAACATCCTCGTCATCAAGGGAGGATGCATGGGCTGATTTACTGTTAAGGGCAGAGAGAAGGCTCATTGCAGCGGCAGTACTGCCAGCTAACAGGGTAAGTTTTTTAATGAATCCCCGCCGGTCAACGGTACCGTTCTGGTATTCATCGTACAATCTGCTGATTCTTTTGTCCATGGATTGGGTGTTTGTTCCTAATATTACAAAATTTGAATCAAATCGCACCAATCAAATTTGCTTTTTCGAGGGTTT
>Ga0111175_1157_pt1 | contig 12333 bp, 14 predicted proteins | sample DeeMarSWOR324_28_FD_80228 | JGI IMG/M metagenome (GOLD analysis project Ga0111175, IMG submission 80228) | Bacteroides sp. SM23_62
TTGACAGAATCCATTATCCCGATAAATTTCCCAGGTTGCTTTTTAGCTTACTTTACGTTTGGTAATTATATATACCATGGTTCACTGGACAATAAGTATCTTCACTACCTGGATATCAATATCCTTATCCGGACCGGCAGCATTGGTATTGCAGGATCATCATCCAAATCAGGAAACCATGACAATAGAATATCATCCGATTGGTGAGTTTCACTCACAACTGACACCACAGACCGGTGCACCGCGACAGGGTGCATTGCAGCCGGGGATTGAGGCCACCATTGAAATATATGAAGACTATACCCCGGCACTCAACGATCTCAGGAAATATGAATATATCATTGTGCTTTATCATATGCATTTGTCCCGGGACTGGCACTCCGATGTCAGGCCACCCGGCAGCAAGAGGTCTCTGGGACTCTTTGCCACAAGATCTCCCAACCGGCCCAATCCCATAGGATTTGGCGTAATTAAACTGAACAGAATCGAAGGGAACACCTTACATGTCAGTGGGACAGATGCATTCGACGGAACACCGGTCCTGGATATTAAACCTTGGATCCCATCTATCGATTGTCCATCAGGCAATACCAGCCCTGAGATTGAAGATGATCTTGGATTGGGAAATTAAGACCGGTAAATGACCGTACCCATTATTTCATATGGACATAAGGTACTGAGACAAGTTTGCAGAGATGTTGATCCTGGCGATCCAGGCATAGAGGCCATGATGGCAAACCTGACGGACACCCTGGATGCTGCCGATGGAGTGGGATTGGCCGCTCCCCAGATCAATGAAGCCATGAGACTGTTCATGGTTGATACCCAAAAGCTCTATGCCCGGATGAATGAGGAAAACAGAGCCGTATATTTCCCTGAGGGGCAAGGTATCAGGGAAATTTTCATCAATGCAAGGATTACAAAGCAGTCAAACGACACATACATTGATACAGAAGGATGCTTAAGCATACCCACCATCTATGAAGACATTGAAAGGAACTGGCGTATAGAAATTGAATACGTAAACAGCGAATTCAAGAAACAGAAAAGGGAATTCAGCAGTTTAACGGCCCGGGCGATCCAGCATGAATTTGACCATACCCAGGGGATCCTGTTCACTGATCATCTTTCACCCCTGAAAAAAAAGCTGCTGGGCAGCAAATTGCACCAGATCGCCAAAGGGAAAATAATTACCGAATATGCCATGAAATTCAGTGGTTGACGCCGGGGATCAACCGGCATCCGAGATCCGTTGAAGCATTTCTTTGTTAAGGATCTTTATTTTTTTCCCCTGGATGCTGATCAGGCCATTATCCGTGTATTCATGCAGGATCCGTGTTATCGTCTCACGTGTCGTGCCTATCATTGCCCCCAGTTCAGCCCGTGTGAGTGATAAAACAAAAGAATCTGACTCATAGATTTTCTCGGATAAATACAATAAGGTCTCAGCCAGGCTTCCATGCAGTTGTTTTTGTGTCTTATTGACACATTTTGTGAAATGCTGCAGCAGATCCCTGCTCAGACTCAGGATCAATTCCCTGGAGAAAAAAGTATTGGTGATTAACAATTCATTGAAAATATGGAGATCTATGAAACAAACACTTGTGGGTTCCAGTGCGGTACAGGAGTATTCATGGATCCGGCCGCCCAATGCTGAAGGGACTCCAATGTATGCAGGTGCTTTTGTGATTTTCAGTATCTCATCCTTCCCGTTGGGGCCATTCATGTGCTCCTTGACCATTCCTGATTTAATGTATACGATATTGGTCGTAAAGGCCCCCTGTTTGATAATGTTCTCCCCCTTTTTAAAAGAAATCCTCGCGCAATTATTGTTCAGCAGACCCAGCTCCTCGTCTGTCAATTTCTCAGCGGGGATGGATTTCACAATACAATCAGTACACCTGGTCTCCAGTTCTGTCATAACCATATGCTTTTGAAAACTAGGGCAAAATTAATGAAAATGTGATTGATGTCTCATTTTACCAGGTAGTAAAATCACTTTTGAACAATTATAAACATCACGTGACGCAAATAAAATCTAAACTTATAAATACTCACTTTTGAAACATCAATTACTCATCATCAAAAAACAATATCATTATGGCACAAAAAATGACAATGGCACTTTTCTCCGGAAGTGTTGATAAATTAACCGCAGCGGGCGTAATCCTGAGTGGTGCAGCGGCTGATGACATGGATGTGGATATCTATGTACTCCTCATGGGCGCCCGTGCATTCAAAAAGGAAAACATCGGTGAGCAGGGCTCAATGGCAGAATTACCGCACCTGAAGGATGAATTCTTTGCATCCCTGGAAAGGCTGAAGGTCAATACCTGGGTCCAGTTCTTCAAGGAAGCCAAGGAAATGACCAATGTGAAGATCCATATCTGTGGACTTGCAGGAAAAATATGGGGAGGAGAGAAACTCGAGGATTTCAATGAACTGGCTGATGATATCTGTGGCATCGGAGAATATATCACATCAGCACAGGAAGCTGATGTACACCTGTTTATTTAATCTATAAAACTGAAAATGATGGAAGCAAATGAATTGAAAGCAGTCACCGTAGACAAAACGGTTGACGCCCGCGGAACCGCCTGTCCGGGTCCCCTGCTGGCAGCCAAGAAAGAAATTGCCAATATTTCATCCGGACAGGTCATGGAGGTCCTTTCGGCCGATGAAGGGACCAAAAGGGACATCCCAAAATGGGCCCAGAAAAAGGGACATGATTACATGGGTGTGATTGAGGAAGACGGATATTTCAGGATCTATCTGAAAAAGGGATAGGAATGATCAACCAGCTAAATCAATCCAAAATATTGATCTTTTCCACTGAAAAAATCTCAGATCCGGCCATTGACCTTGCGGGCCTTTTGAAAATGCATTACTCACCAAGGGCTTACAGCATATCCGTTCCCTGTTCGAGCAGCATCAAGCCCAGGTGGATCCTGCATGCACTGGAGAACGGTTTTGACGGGGTATTCATCGCCGCCGACGGCACAGATTGCCCCTATGGTGATTCCTGTACCACCAATACCGGGAATATCGTCTCAACCACCCACCAGCTTATGAAGGAGAAGGGGATACTGCCAAAACGTCTGAAAATGGCAGCCATTTGCTCGGTATGCTCAGAGGCTTTCGTGAAGCATATCCAGACTTTCACGAGCGAGTTGTCAGAACTGCAGGAGCAGGGGTCTGAAGCAGTCAATCCATAACGCACAGATAATATGATTCAAAGCGGTCAAAAAGAAATGGCTGAGCCCATGCAATATGATACACTGGTGATCGGAGGCGGGATTGCAGGAGAAGAAGCCTCCTTGAGTCTCGCAAACATGGGCTTCAAGGTATTGCTGGTGGAAAAGGATTATTCCATCGGTGGGAAAATGATCCACCTGAGCAAGGTATTCCCCACCCTGGACTGCTCTGCCTGCATTTCCACCCCGAAAATGTCGGAGACTGACAGGCATCCAGACATAACGGTGATGACCTACTGCGAGGTACGTAATCTTTCACGGACCAATGGCCGATATCTTGGAGAGGTCATTAAAAAACCGAGATATGTCAAGGAAGAGGATTGCACCGGATGCCAGTTATGCGAGGATGCCTGCCCGGTAAATGTACAAGATCAGTACCAGTATGACCTGGTGGGAAGGAAAGCGGTGTATATTCCATTCAGTGTGGCTTCCCCCAGGATTGCCGCCGTAGATATTGAGCATTGTACCTTGTGCGGGGCCTGCGAAAAAGCCTGTCCCGCGGACGCCATTGATTTCACCCAGAAAGAGATGGCCATTCCGATAGAAGCCAGGAGTGTCATTATTGCCACCGGTTATCTTTTGTTCGATGCAGCTGCCAAAAAACAATATGGTTTCGGCAAATTCAAGAACGTTGTTCATTCCATGCAAATGGAACGGCAATTGGTGCCGACACGGCCGTACAACACCGTCCTGCGGCCGGGCGACGGGAAGATGCCGGACAATATAGCTTATTTATTGTGCGCCGGGTCAAGGGATCACAGCATGGGAAATCCCTTATGTTCGCAGGTTTGCTGCATGTATTCGATCAAACAGGCCCAATTGCTCATGGGTGCGTTGCCCATGGCCGATATAACGATCTATTACATGGATATCCGGGCATTCGGAAAAGGATTTCAGGAGTTTTATGACCAGACCCGGGAGATGGGGGTTGAATTCGTCAAATCAAGGGTGGCGAGGATCTCAGAAAAGGAAAACGGAAACCTGATCCTGCATTATGAGGATGTTGAAAATACCGGCAAACCGTTAACCGCGGAACATGACCTGGTTGTGCTGTCTGTGGGTCTGCTTCCCAATACCAGCTTCCAGGAGGCATTCAAAGGACAGCAACCACAGACCAATGAATTCAACTACATCAGCCCTTCTGATGAATTGATCTCACCCTCCCTGACATCAATGGAAGGGGTTTATGTGGCCGGAACGGCTTCAGGACCCATGGATATCCCTGATACCATTTTAAGTGCAGGGAATGCTGCAGCGGAAGCTGCCACCTACCTAAATTACCTGCTATGAAAAAGAAAATAGGGGTATATATTTGCCATTGCGGATCAAATATTTCCGATGTCGTTGACGTGGAAAAAACCAGCGCGGCCATAGCCGGTGTGGAAGGGGTGCACATATTGAAAACCACCATGTTTGCCTGTTCCGATTCAGCCCAGAATGAGATCATTGAAGATATCAGGGATAATCAACTGGAGGGACTGGTCGTTGCTTCCTGTTCTCCCAAATTACATGTACCCACCTTCAGAAATGTGGCAAAACGCGCGGGACTGAATCCCTATCAGTATGTCCAGGTAAATATACGTGAACAAAGCTCATGGGCGCATTCTGACCATCCTGAACAGGCAACCGAAAAGGCCATTCAGCTTATCAAGGCCGGGATCACAAAAGCACAACTGGCAAGAGCCCTGGATCCCATCTGGATCGATGCTGATAATTCCGTGGTGATTATTGGTGCAGGGATTACGGGGATGCGAATGGCGCTTGGACTGGCCTCATTGGGGACCAAAGTCTACCTGCTTGAGAAAGATCACTTTGTAGGGGGAAGGATCCCCCAGTGGGGCAAACTAACGGGGACTGACAGGACCGGGAAGGAGCTTATTGACACGATATATGATGAACTGTTACAGCACGAAAATATTGAATTGTTTACAGGGGTGGAAATTGAAACGGTGAGCGGAAGTGTAGGGGACTTTACCCTGCATTTTAACGTTAGGCCAAGATATATAAGTGAAGATGCTGATTCCGGGAGAATTACAGAATGTATGAATGCCTGTCCGGTCAGGATCCCCGATCCTTTCAATTTTCATAAAACTGAGATACCGGCTGTTTATTTCAAATATACAGGTGCCAAGCCTGGAATTCCGGCAGCTGATGTTGATGCCCTCAGTGATCATAAAGCCTTTCTGGAAAAGTTTAACGATTGCATTGACCCCGGCCAATCCAGCAAGCAGCATCAAATAAGGGCGGGTGCTGTGATTCTGGCCACCGGTTTTGATCCCTACCGGCCGGAATACGGAGAATTTGGTTATGGCAAACATCCCGATATCATCAGCCTGGACGAATTGAAAAGAATACTGGAAAGGCAGGAGGCAATTGCCTCCTGGAACGGGCAGGGGGTTCGTCAGATCGCCTTTATCTATTGCGTGGGAAGCTGCCAGACCGAAGGGGACAATAAATACTGCTCCCGCATTTGCTGCACCAATGCGCTTGATACATCCATACAGATCAGGAAGGCAAATCCCGGGATCCATTGCATCCATCTTTACCGCCAGATGCGGTCTTACGGGAAGTATGAGCTGATGTATGAGGAAGCTGCAAGGAACGGGGATCTTTTTCTGAAATTTGACGATGATGATCCCCCGGAAGTGGCCATAGGAGATAAGCAGATATCGGTCAAAATACGGGACCAGCTTACCATGGGTATGGAGCTTGAAATACAACCCGATCTGCTGGTACTGGTTACAGGGATGGTCCCATCTGAAGGATACGAGAAAACAGCAGAATTATTCAAGGCACCTCTCGGACGGGATAAATTCTTCAATGAGGTACATCCCAAATTACGGCCGGTTGAAACCGTAATTGACGGGATCTTTATTGCGGGCGCAGGCCAGGGTCCAAAAAATATCGCTGAATCAGTTAAATCGGGACTTTCTGCCGTTTCCAAGGCAAATGCCCTTTTAAGAAAAGAAAAAATTGAACTGGATCCGACGATTGCCACCATAGATCCGGCCAAATGCTCCTGGTGTGACCTTTGTTCAGGCATTTGTCCTTTTGATGCCATCAGAATGGAGAAACGGAACGGAAAACAGGTTGCGTCAATTGTCTCAGCAAGCTGCAAAGGCTGTGGCATGTGCAATCCAGTCTGCCCGACCGATGCCATTGACCTCATCGGTTATACCAACCGGGAAATGGAAAGTATGATTGAATCGATCATCTCGACAGAACAATGATATGGACAAAAATACCAAAGCAATCCGGACCATCGACCTGGTGAAAAAGGAACGGCAGGTACCGGCTGCTGTTAAAGAGGAACTGAAGCAGTTTAACAGGATGAAAAGGGCCATCCGGCAGGCGCTGGAAGAAGGTGCTTTAACGATACCCGAACTGGCTGAAAAATTGAATATTGGAAAGGATGAAGCGACTTTTTATATAATGTCACTAAGAAAGTATGGCCTGGTCACCGCCGGAGAACAGGATGAGATGGATGAATATTTTTATTATCATTTGAAAAAATAAAATGTCTGTATTAAATCCAGGATTGGCAAAGGAAATACAATCTTATGGCACGGTTGATTTCAGTGCTTGCTATAGTTGTGGTAACTGTACCGCCATTTGTGAATTATCTGATGAGAATGGATTTTTCCCGCGAAATTTGATCAGGTACGGCATGCTGGGATTGAAAGATAAACTCCTCTCAAGTAAAGAGATATGGCTTTGCTACGGATGCGGTGAATGTTCCGAGACCTGTCCCCGGGAGGCTGAACCGGGAGATTACGTAGCGGCCCTTCGCCGGTATGCCATTGCACACCATGAACCTACAGGACTGACAAAGCTCATGTTCAGGAAGCCTTTCGCATTTGTGGCGATTACACTGGTCCTTGCCTTGTTTCTATTTTTCCTGCTGATGACCCTGAAACCTGATCATGAGGTTGCCAGGTGGATCTTTGACCTGCTGCCGTTTGACGCAGTTCATGACCTGGGCCTGTATATATTTATCTTTCTTGGGATAATCACGGCATTGGGTCTTTTTAAAATGCTGAGAGGGATCAGGAAACATGATACGGGTAAGGTGAAGGACCGGCCTGCAGGCGTGGCGAAAATATGGAGAGCCACCGTAAAAACCGTCAATGAGATCATAACCATGAACAGATATAAGGAATGTGACAGGCAGGATGATGCCTACTGGGCACCCAAACCGTGGTTCATAAAACCCTGGTTTGTACACTGGATGATCATGATGGGATTCCTGGGCTTGCTGCTGGCCACCATACTTGACTTTATTTTCAAGGACCCGGCGACAGACATCTGGCTGCCTTCAAGGATCCTGGGAACCGTAACGGGACTGATGATGATGTATGGAGCCAGTCTGGCGATATATTACCGGCTGACCAAACCCACCCATTTCTACACCAGAAGCAGCCTGGCAGACTGGTTCTTCCTGGTCTTTATCTGGCTCGCAGGCTTTACGGGTTTCTGGCTCGAAGCAGCAGTGACCTTTGATGCCGATACAGTGACAAACCAGGTGGTATTTATCATCCACACAGTGATTTCCATGGAGCTGGTTTTACTTTTAATATTCTCAAAATTCGCACATGCCATCTACCGTCCTGTTGCATTGTTCCTGCATTATTTGCAGGGACCTGATCCGCAGGCATAATAATCACAATTAATAGCAGCACACAAAATTTAAAAATGAATACAATGGAAGAAAAACAAGAACAACAAGCAGTTACAATGCCTCGCATTGGTGATGCAGCACCTGCCTTTAAGGCCATCACCACCCAGGGGGAAATTAATTTTCCCAAAGATTACTCAGGCGGCTGGGTGATCCTGTTCAGCCACCCGGCAGATTTCACACCCGTATGTACATCGGAATTTATGACATTTGCCCATATGGAAGAGCAATATGAAAAGGCCAACTGTAAACTGGTGGGCCTTTCTGTTGATGGTCTGTACAGCCATATTGCCTGGTTGCGAACCATCAAAGAGAAAATTGAATACAAGGGCATGAAAGATATAGAAGTAACCTTTCCCCTGATTGAGGACATAACTATGGAGGTGGCAAAAAAATATGGAATGATACAACCGGGAGAAGATACTACAAAAGCTGTGAGAGCGGTTTTTTTCATCGACCCGAAAGGCATCATACGGACCATTATTTATTATCCGCTGAGCCTGGGCCGTAATTTTGATGAACTCTACAGGGTGCTTATCGCATTGAAAACCGCTGATGAGTTTTCCATTGCCACACCGGCCGACTGGCGTCCCGGTGATGATGTGATCGTGCCTCCGGCCGGTTCATGCGGCACTGCCAAGGACAGAATGGAGGGCAAGGAAGAGGATGTGACATGTTATGACTGGTTCTTCTGCACGAAAAAACTGGACAAAGAAAAGGTGCTCAAGGCAGTTCTGAAAAAGTAAAACAGGGTCACGGAATGCTGCGTCTTTTTCAGCTATTACAATGAACATCTGAGTAATCAATGGTGGCTTGAATGATTAAATGACGATTCGGCAATATTTTGCAAAGATTGCTGGGAAGTACAAATCAGGAATCACATCAGGACAATCTTTTCGGGAAGACTTGAAGATACTGATTGAAGATTGTGCACCGGATGTGTCTGTGATTGAAAATCCTGCAAAATCAGCCTGCACTTCTCCGGATTGTATTATCACAAAACGGAATGTGCCTGTCGGCTATCTAGTAATATTTCATATTGATAAGCCACTGGATAGCCAGGGAGATCAAAAGGCATTAGATCTTCTGAAAAGATCCCTGTCTAATCTAATGCTTACCAACCATCTTGAATTCCACTTATACCGGGATGGTATCTTCGTGTCCTCCGCTTCAATCGCAGAGGTAAAGAATGGTGAGGTGATATCCAGACCCGGGGACCACCCATCTGTGGAAATCCTGATAAAAGGGTTTTCCAGTTATCACAGGGTTGCCATCAATGCTGCATTTATGCTTTCCAGGGCATTGGCCAGGGAAGCGCAATTATTGGCCTCTGTGATAGAAAGATCAATCATCCAGGATGAGAAGAAACGAAAAAATCAACATTACAAGCCCTTTAAGCTCACGTTAAAAGAACAACTTACAGATATTAGCATTGTACTTAAAAATGATATCTCAGCAAAAGAGCTTGCAGACATCTATGCACAAACCATCTCCTTCGGTATGTTTGCTGCCCGTTTATACGGCGGTTCTGCACTGGCAGAATTCTCAAGACAAAATGCTTATGAATTAATACCTTCATCATATTCTTTCCTGAAAAAGCTGTTTCAATATCTTGCTGGAGAGGACCTGGATGACCGTCTTATCTGGATCATAAACGAGCTGTCATATTTATTCAGAACCATGGATCTAGCTGCCTTCATGGGAAATTTCAGTGAGTCCGCTCGGCAAAGCAATCCAGTTATACATTTCTATAAGGATTTCCTGGATGAGTATAATCCCACGCTACTCAAAGAACGGGGTGAAATAATTGCTGACGAACCGCTGGTCAGATTTATGATACAAGCTGTTAGTGATTGCAGGTCTTCAATCCAATCTGGATCAACCGACCATGATTTTTAATCTTGTCTTTTCCAGCATCATATGAAGATTTATAAAAATGCTTTCAGAATCCTCGCAGCCAATCCAGCAATAAGAACGGCGAATGAAATTTCAATCACAGAGATTCCCAGTGCTTTTTTCCAACCAAACTCTTTCCAGAGTGCTGCAATGGTTGCAATACAGGGAATGTAAAACATACAAACCAGAGCCAGGGTTATCATTTGCACAGGACTTAATATCTGGCTGAAGTCATTGGTCCCATACAGTGTCACCAGCATGACCAAAATGAGTTCTTTTCTTAATATCCCGAATATTAATACAATCCCGGTCATCACAGGTAATCCCAGCCATTTTACCGTAAGGGGGTATAAACCATTTGCTATGGATGACAACCATCCTGCTGCGTAAATCCCCTCAATGATGATCCCTGAAATAATTACCAGGGGGGCGGCAATCCAAATAAATTCCTTCAATCTGAACCAGGTCTGCAGAAAAATTGTCCGCAGCTGTGGTCGTTTATAATCTGGCATCATCATGATAAGTTCTGTTGCTTCACCGGGGATGATTTTTGTTGCCAACCTGCCCATCAGAAAAACCACCAGGATGGCAAAAACATATAATCCGAATGCCCAGCCAATCCCAAGGTATTTTCCGGTAAGTCCAATGATAATGACCGTTACTGCAGAACAGGGAACAAGCGTGGTTAAAAATCCAGTAATGAATCTTTCCCGTTCCGTTTCCATAATGCGCGCGGCAAGACAGGCAGGAACGTTACATCCAAATCCCAGAAACAAGGGGATACATGCTTTTCCGTGAACGCCAACTTTGTGCATTACATGATCGGTCAAGAAAGAAATCCTGGCCAGATATCCCCCGTCTTCAAGAAAATATAACAGGATATAAAATGGGAGAATGTAGGGAAGGGCAAGCTGGACCAAGGCCAATGTACTTTCCAGGGCAGCAAAGGCCAGGGAAGTAAAAAGCGAAGGATCCACTGAAGTTTCCCACCAGTTTTGTAATTTATCGGTTACCAAATCCATCCGGGAAGAAAGCCAGTTCCCGAATGTAAAAATGGCCAGGAACATCATGACCAGGATAATCAGCATCACCGGATAGCCAAACACTTTGTCGGAGGTGATATCATCCAGTTTTTCATTAAAACTTTTCTTTTGGGGTTTAATGATTTTTACAGCATTCTTTATGATATGGGAAACCAAATGACATCGTTCATCAGCCATCAGTATGGAAGAATCATGCCCGTGAATTTCCTCCAGTTCCGCGCATAATTTTTCAGCAGTTTCTATTATTTCCGGATGGATTTCCTGCAGGATTTTTTCAACTTTTTCATCCTTTTCAAGCAATTTTATTGATAACCATCGAACAGGATAAGTCAGGTCACTGCCTTGTAAAATTCCGGTAAGTTTTTCAATCCGGCTCTCTACTTCCTTGCCATATTTGAAACCTTTGAAAACCGGTTTTTTTGTTTGCAGCTCTATGGCATGATCCAGCACCTCCGTCAGGCCGTATCTGCGCGAGGCAACCGTTTCTGCGATAGGAACGCCCAGGATTTTTCCGAGTTCCTTTACATCAATTTCAATGCCTTTCTTCTTGGCCAGATCCATCATATTCAATGCCAGCACCAATGGTTTTTCCAGTTCCAGCAATTGCAGGGTAAAGAGTAAATTTCTCTCCAAATTTGTAGCATCTGTGACATTGATTATTAAATCCGGCTCCTGTAATATGATATACTCCCTTGAAATCAGCTCTTCAGCTGAATATGAAGTAAGGGAATAGATTCCGGGTAAATCCAGGATATGAAAGGAGTAACCCTTATAAAAAAGGTTGCCCTCCGCTTTCTCAATGGTTTTCCCCGGCCAATTTCCGATATGCTGATGAAGACCGGTTAGATGATTAAAAATGACAGATTTCCCAACATTGGCCTGGCCGGCCAGCACAATGTCTAATTTTTTCATACCTGTCACTTGGTTTCTATCTGGATTTTCAATGCAATCCCTCTTCCAAGCACAATATTTGAACCCCGGGCTTCAATTTCTATGGGACCGTAAGGACGAATTTTTCTTAACACTTTAAACTGGGTTCCGGGAGTTAATCCTAAATCAGCCAATCTTTTAACGGCCATTCGCCCCCCCAGAACAGAAACGATTGTTCCGCCCTGTCCTTCTTTCATTTCGGTTATAAACATACCTCATTCCTTGTCAACCAACAGACAATCAATGATTTTTAAGTACTTCTGGGAATTAAGAATTCACTGTAACTGAAATTTATTTAAATTTAGTCTAAATTATTTTAAAGTGAGCAAAAGTTCACTTAAATTTATATTGTTTTAAAGCATGCTGAAAACTTATTCAAGCAGTTACAAAACGGCGGCCAGTAATGTGTAGGGTTTACAAACTTTACAACCAGCCATTATCCGGGCAGCAAGGTAAACGATGCCGGGCCAAAAGGTATCCATTTGGCGGATCCCTGTTAATGCCGGTCATAATACTGAGAATTTTTGCGGATAAA
>Ga0111175_1159_pt1 | contig 12105 bp, 6 predicted proteins | sample DeeMarSWOR324_28_FD_80228 | JGI IMG/M metagenome (GOLD analysis project Ga0111175, IMG submission 80228) | Bacteroides sp. SM23_62
GACCACCACCTTTCCCAGTAGGACTTGCCTTCCATTCTGGCCCGTGATAACAACGCCACGGACCTGATTGTCTTCACAAACCACGCCGCTTGCCAGGGAGAAAAAATATACTTCGATATTTGCTTGTTCGCTGATCTTCTTATGAAGGTAAGAGCGCAAGGCATCCGGATCGAACTGATCAACGGTAACGATGTCCTTCTCAACCAGTTCCATGTGCATAATCCGGGCAAGTGGGGTCATCTCAACTGGCTGATTGGAAACGGTACTACATCGGTAGGTGGCTGTCATTTCCTGGCCCAAATAGTTACGGGTCTCAACCAGAATCACGGAGTGTCCTTCATCGGCAGCTTTTAAGGCAGCTGCCACACCTGCTACACCACCTCCAGCGATCACCACATCAGCCTTCCCTACAACCGGAAGATCGCGTTCACTTTGCCGAATTGTTGCCAGGCCTGGAGACGGTACCGAACAATGGCGGATTTCCAGTGTTCCTGAGCCTGTGGACTTGCAACCAAACTGGAAAACCAGTAAAAATATTAGCGCAGCCCATGAATGTATAGTAGTTCTTATCATGGTTAATATAATAGATATATTAAATTAGTTAATATCCCGTCATGTATGGCATTACATTAAGCTTACAAATTTTGATCAGATGCATAGCATTTTAATGACACCCTTATTTTATCTGGAACAAGGGTATTGATAAAACCTAGGTATGATCTAAAAATTACCTCCTTCTTTAATATCCAGGATTCTGAGGCATCTGACTTGTCAGGTTTGCATCTATTACCACTTGTGGAAGTGGGAATAGTGCATCCCTCTGCGCTGCATTTTGTCCCCCATTATGGTCATGTGCCTGAACTCTTTCCAGCCATTTTCCAAGTCTCACGAGTGTATGTCTGCGATGTTCTTCGAGAATCAGTTCACGTCCTCTCTCGTCAAGGATGAAATCAATGTCAATATCACCTGCAGAAACCTCGCTGGCATTGGATCTTCTTCTGATGATGTTTATTGTCTCTGCCGCATCTGCTGAAGAACCTAGTAAGAATTGAGCTTCTGCTTTTAAAAGGTATGTTTCTGCCAACCTTAAATATACTTGATCGTTGGCTTGATAGCTTGCCGCTGGATTATTGGGGTCGGTTCCCTCTAATTTACGGGTATAGGGCCAATCAAACACGTGGAATTTTGATGGATTAATGGGTTCCGACCAGTTAAAATGAATGGTATCACCATAATTGTACCCTGCAGGTAAATTATCAGCCGGCTGTGGAGCATTTTCCTGCGCATCTCTGAATACCATATATTTTTTAATGGCATAGTCTGAGAACCTGTCATCCTGAGGTTCGTATAAATCCAGAGCAAATTTTGTCATTGACACCCAGGATTGCGGTCTTCCTCCTCTGGCAACGGTTAGTTGAAAAGGCACAACCCCATCGATCACTATACTGTTATACCTGCTCATAAATACCCTTCTCAATAATGCATCACCACCTCCAATGGTATTATATGCATAATTAAATGTCCAGAGGGACTCTGTATTCCCTTCCTCCCTGTTTGCATTCCCATCGTAGAACATATCCATATATGGAACCCCGGCCTGGTCAATTTTCACCCCATATCTTTCCGTTACCAGACTATATGCGGGATTGTTGATTGCCTGGTCAGCCCAATAAATTGTACTATCAGGTTTATCAACCGCCAAATACATTTCGGCAAGATATGTCTGCACAGCACCTTTGGTAATCCTTCCCGGCAATGAGGCTTCTACCGGTATGTATTTCTCGGCATATAACAGATCACTGATGATTTGTTTTCTGACCTCACTGACAGGCGTTCTCGTCCAATCAGTTTTAATTGTAGACCCTGCGGATTCCTGTAGACTTAATGGCACATCTCCATATAAATAGGACAGATGGCGGTATGCCCATGCACGAATGGCTCTTGCCTCAGCAATTACCCTGTTTTTATTATCTGCTGGGGTATTGCCCATTCCTGTCCAGTCAATATCCTCTTTTTGCGATCGGTTAATGATCATATTGGCCGCATTAACTATCTTGTACAGCCAATTAAAGGTATTCTCATGAGCAAAATAACTGGGATTATTGGTACCCCCCCAGTTGGCCGTTAAAGTGGACATCCCCTTATTATTATCCGGCGTATTTGCCGTAAACAGGTCTGTACCACAGAGAAAATAGCTGGCCATTGAAAAGACGCTCCCCCAGGCACCGCCTCTCTCATCTCTTACCGCTGAATACATACCATTCAGGCCAGTTTCAAAACCTTCTAAATTGGTATATAAAAGTTCGGTTGTAATGATATGCGGGGGTTTTTCGTAGAGTAAATCTTTTTCGCAACCAATCAGTGTAGTGAAAAACACTGTAAGTATTAAAATATAATATGGTCTAGTTTTCATGTCATTTAGATTTAACTATTAACTCAACATTACTTAAAAACTGATGTTTAATCCTACAACATATTCCTTCTGCAGTGGAATATCCAATGTACCGGATAATTCAGGATCAAGACCTTCAAATTTTGTGAATGTAAAAAGGTTTCTTCCCGTAAGATAAATACGTAATTGTTCTATCCCTGCCCTGGTAATGAAGCTTGCAGGTAAATCATAGCTTAATGATATGTCTTTAATTCTAACAAATCCTGCCTTTTCATATACCCTCATTGGAACACCTCCTTGATATTCAGCATCATAGTGATTTACTATCCAATCATTGGTAGGATTTTCCGGTGTCCACCAGTCCTTTAAAGTACGGTTGACTCTAACCTCGGCCAGTGCATGATCAGTTTTGAGACCATTGATTTTGGTCACTCCATGTACCCCATGTAAAAATACATTCAGTGTGAAATTCCGGTAAGAAACCGTGTTTGTTAAACCCCAGAGGAATTTCGGGTCTCTCTGTCCAATGATCTGTCTGTCGTCAGCATTAATTACCCCGTCATTATTTAAGTCCTCAACTTTAACAAATCCAGGCTGTTGACCATATGTTTCAGCTTCAGCCGCCTCATCCAATTGCCAGGTTCCTATCCATTTGTACGTATAGTTGACATTTATGGGAGAACCAATAAACCATGCATTTGCCACATCATCAATCTCCTTACCATCTTCATCCAGGAAACCGTATAATGAAATAATTTCATTTTTATTGAATGACAGGTTACCATTTGTTCTCCAACTAAAATTACTTGTGGAAATGTTAATTGAATTCAGAGATAATTCAAATCCCCTGTTCATCGTCTCTCCAATATTCTGGGTAATTGAGGTTATTCCATGAACGGGTGATATTGTCCTGTCCAAAAGTAGATCAGTAGTATTGGTTCTGTACACATTTATATCACCCTGTATTCTGTTTCCAAGAAATCCGAAATCCAAACCTATGTTCATGGTCCTGGAGGATTCCCAGCCAAGATTATCCTGGGCCAGTGTAAGCGGCAGATAACCTGCCACAGGTTGATTAAGGGATACCATATTGGCGCCTTCTGAAGTCAGCTGTGCAATTGTTTGGTATGGTCCAACTGCCTGATTCCCATTGAGTCCGTACGAAGCTCTAAGTTTAAGTACACTGAAAAAATCAGTCCATGGAAAAAAAGCTTCCTGGTGGATATTCCAACCTACAGCAGCAGATGGAAAAGTTCCCCATTTCGTCTTTTCCCCAAAGCCGGAAAAACCATCCCTGCGTGCAGTCAAGGTTAATAAATATCGATTGTCGTATGAATAATTCAAACGCAGCATCTGGGATATAAGGTTTGAATTACTATAGGCAAAACTTGGCAGTACAAACTCAGCCTGGGCAGCCGCATACCATGTTAGTATGTCAGAAGGAAAACGGTTAGCATCCAGCTGATTCGCGTTGCTTCTGTTAGATTCAATGCTATAAAGCAAGGTACCGGATATGCCATGCTTCCCAAATTCATTCTGATAGGTAAGAATGTTATCAATAAGATAATTATTGCTCTCAGATTTATTGTTGTAGGAAACTCCTCCGTTATCAAATCCGATAAGGGTATTTCTTCCAATGTATGTAGCCTTGTCACTGTACAGCCATCTAATACCTGTATTAAGACGGTATTTTAGACCCGTAAGAAATGGGAAGTTGATTTCAATAAAGTTATTGCTGAATGCGCTGTACCTTTTATCTATATCGTCGTACAAGGTAGGTGCAAGTGGATTTGCATGGTTAGGCTCATAGGGAATGGGAAAAACTGTCAGGTTCCCATCTGCATTGTAAGCTTCACCTAGAGGATTGGTGTTGAATACATCCGACATGTTGGGCGCCGCTCCACTCAGATCCTGATAAGCCAATTGCGTCCGTGTTCCAAAGGTTAACCATTTGGTAATGTTGGCATCAAAATTAATCCGGAAGGTAGTCTGACTGAACTTATCATTGAGGGCAATACCCTGGACGTCAAAAAAGCCTCCTGCTATGTAATAGTTTGTATTTTCAGTTCCACCGGCAACTGAGAGACTGTGTTGATGTGACTGGCCGGTCCGGAAAGCCAAATCGGGCCAGTTGGTCCAGTTACCAGATTCATAACGCTCTGTGTCATATTCCTTTATTGCGGAAGGATCACGTATGAGTTTAAAATTGTAAAATTCACCACCATCCATTATTCGTGGTTGATTATCCAGCTTTTGTATGGAGTAATATCCATTATATGAAATGGTAGGTTTTGTTTTACGTCCTATCTTGGTGGTTATAAGCACAACACCATTCGACCCTCTGGATCCGTAAATGGCTGATGCGGAAGCGTCTTTGAGAATTTCAATAGATTCAACATCATTGGGATTTACACTCTCCAATGAGCTCGGAACACCGTCAACAATAACCAGGGGTTCATTACTTGCCTTAATAGAATTTCTTCCTCTGATGAGGAAGCTAGTTCTGGGATTGGCACCAGCACCGGTTTGGAGCATCAAAACACCTGGAACAGAACCCTGTATGGCTTGGGCAACGTTCAGATTTGGAAGCATCTCCATTCTTTCGTCGGGTATTGATGCTATGGATCCGGTGATGTCACTTTTCTTTTGTACACCGTAACCAATTACAACAACCTCTTCCAAACCAAATATATCCACAGCCAGTTCCACATCAAGAACTGTCTGGCCATTCACAGGCAATTCCTGGGTTAGGTAGCCCACATACGAAAATACAAGCACCGCTGCAGGATCGTCTAACTCAAGGGAATATTCCCCTTCGAGGTTGGAAACAGTCCCTTTGGATGTGCCTTTTATTAATATAGACACACCGGGAATAGGTTCACCTTTCTCGTCAATCACTTTGCCGGTGATTGTGATAGGCTGCATTGCATTCTTCTTTGACAATACAATGAGATTATCATCGAATACCTCGTAATCAAGATCTGAAATCTCACTGATATCATCCAGAATTTCCATCCATGATTTGTCTTTTGTATCCAGTTTGACAGTTTTATCCTTCACAGTTTCGCTATGATATAGAAAGCGGTAACTGGTATATTGCTCAATCTCAGTAAGAACTTGCTTAAGGTCAGTTTCTTCAAGAGCAATGATTCTATCCGTCTTTTGCGAAAGAATATCCGTAGCAAATATTTGGATGGTAAATACAAACGACAGAAAAAGACAGAATTTCATGATTAGTAGAATTTTTAGTGCATAACCGGTCGAGATAGGCATGCACCCGTTAGGATTTTTTTTCATAATTTTCGGTGTTTTTAGTTTTAATTTCAATTTTCTTTAGACCGGAAAGTGTTGCCTGCATTTTCCGGTCTTTTTTCCAAAATTTTGAATTGTCGGTGCTTAGGTCATAGGTTATTTTTTTTGGTTAGACATACAATTATCTGCTTTTATTTAGGGTGTATTTTTTTGTTATTATAATTCTGCTCTGGTCGATCGTATAATCTATGGAAGATGCTACACTGAATGCTTTCATTGCCTGCTCAATCGTTTCGTTTCTTATGGTACCTGTAAATTTGTAGTCTCCGACTTCACTATCGTTTAGAATAATTTCAACACCATACCAGCGCTCCAGCCTTCTTGCCAAACTGGAGAAAGGTTCATCACGGAATATTAGGAGTTCATCCTTCCAGGATGTTTCAATCGTCATATACTCGATATTTTCTATGGTTTTAGTTTTGACAAGATTAGAAGTTTCTTTTGAGGCCGGTTTTATATCCTTGATGTATTCTTGCTTGCTGAGTTCCAGTTTCCTTGCGTCCTTTGAGTAATAGGCTTTCTGATTGGAATGTAGCACGGTTTGTCTGCCATCCGTTTCATTGAATTGTTTTGGTAATAACATCAGCTGACCGGATATCAGGGTAGTTTCAATGATATCTTCTTCCGGATATGATTTTACATTAAAACGAGTGCCCAAAACCTTGATGTCTATATCAGATGTTTTTACATAAAAGGGTTGGCTTGGATTCTTCTGTATATCAAAGAAAGCTTCCCCTTCCAGATATACTTCCCTTTTTCCCTCGCCAAAATGGCTTGGATAAGTTAGTCTGCTGCCTGAATTGACCCAAATCCTCGAGCTATCATTGAGCATGATACTGATCCTGGAACCGTATGGTACGGTGATCTCATGGAGAGCAACATCACCTGTTTTCAACTTTGATATGGTGAAATAGGCAATCCCCGAGACCAGGGAAGCAATCACGATGATTGCAGCATATCTCAAACATTTATTGATGATCGCTCTCCGGGAATGCAGTTGATTATATTTCAAACCTTTTAAGATCAGATCATCTTCTTTTAACTTATCATCAGTAATTTTTAATTCTCTTTTAATCCCATCAAATATTTTCTCTGATGGGATATCTCTTTTCCGATCTTGAGATTCCTCCCAGACTTTATATTGCTCGCAAAAAGCTGCTTCCTCCAGATCTTCCTGATGTATTAAAAAGAACAGATGCTCCTTTTCCGCTTCGTTAAGCTTTCCTTCAAAATAACCCCTTAACAGTAATTTAATTTTTTCCGATTTGTACATTGCTATAGATTGAAAAATTTAATCACCAGATTTTATTGCTGTCACTTTAACAATAAATATCATTCGATTTTTTATGCTAATTTGATCATTTATACTTATACCTTGTACCTTGCACAAGATGTGGCATGCATGCCCTCTGCATGCATACCACATCACTCCCTAACCACTAAACCTGCTACTAACCTAAATCTATACCCGTGCTCATATATATTACAACCCAGGTTACAGGTTCCGCGAAAAAAGGAGAAAAAATGATTTTGGATTGGTAGTAAATGGCTTAAATGAAATGAAAATTACCAAGTTTGTCCCTTATGTATTTTAAGGCTTTGCGGATTTCGTGGTCCACTACATTTTCGGTTACATCCAATCTAGAGGCAATCTGTTTATAGGTCAAGCCTTCATTTCGGCTGAGCAGAAATATTTGTTTTGTCTTATCAGGTAGTTCTTGAATAGTTTTAAGAAGATAATCCATCAATTCACGGGATTCAATATCGCTTACCGTATCATTCTGTATCTGGTTTTCCATCTGCATGTATTCCAAATAAACCTTTCTTGAAAGGTTCTGTTTGATCCTGTTCAGTGCTTTGTTCTTTGCTATGCTGAAAATAAAACCGCTGAATGATTTGCTTTCATCAAGTTTTTCCCGGTTCTCCCATACGGCAATGAATACTTCCTGAACCATCCCTTCAGCATCTTGCTTGTTTCGAATGATTTTAAGGCTGAAGTTAAATAATCTGGCATGGTATTGCTTATACAACAATTCAAAAGCTTTTGCATTGCCGCGCTGTAGTTCACGGATAAGTAGCTTCTCATGCAATAACATGCATAAAATGGTTTTTATGCAAGATACTTCTTTTTAAAACATGGTCTGGAATGATACTATGTCAAAGCATTCCATATATTAATGGAAGAGAAGCTCCAAAAAGTTCTTGATTCGGGGAATTGAACATATTACTCTAACTAAATTAAATTAAGGTATTTATGAAGATTGGAATATGATGGGTATCCGACTAAGGTTCGACTTATATTATTCCTACCCAGAAACACAAATTGGAACACTACCATCCTGCCTAGTAAAACATGCCCATAACAGCTTCATTTTTGTAAGGTAGGTTCCTGGCAATTCAGCTGGCAGGAAGTGGGGGGGTTGTGATGATAAAAAAAATCAGGGATTCGTAATAAATGCCCTACTGTAGATATTTGAAATTTACATTGAAATAATTAGCCAGATCAATGATTATACATCGCTGGTAGGTTGATTAACTTAGTTTTGTAATTTTAAAATTAACCGAAAACTGTCAGACTAAGTCTTAGCTTCTACAATTCATTAATTGTATATCCTTATTATTAACCGTACGATCAAGCCCAGTTACCGCTTACTTCGCTGCGCTCCTTAAGTGGTCGGTTGTAGCGATTCTTATATAGATGCCCGTTATTGGCACTTCATCTTATAAGTATCATCTTCTTCACGTCCTGAAATGCACCTGCCTGAATTCTGTAGAAGTAGATACCGCTTGATAGATCCTGGGCGTTGAATATAACTTCATGATGACCTGCATTTAACCGCTTTTTGAGAAGTGTTTTTATTCTTTTACCCAGGGTGTTGTATACTTCAATGTTTACATTATTGGGAACTGCCAAATAAAATTTTATCTGTGTTGATGCATTAAATGGATTCGGATAGTTCTGGAAGAGTTGGCATAGCAGGGATTTCTCGTTTAAAGTCTTTACTGTATTAGGACCAGTATCCGGATTTATCCACCAGCCGTTGCGCAAGAGATTCCCTCTGCCCGTTGGCCAGATCAGGTTGTTGACCGATGAAGAATTAACTGTATAGACAAGCACACTTTCAACCATATCCTCGGCATCCTTTAGTGATACGACAATTTCTACCGTACCGTTGTTATCGATATCGGCAAGGGTGGGAACAGGCATAGCACCCCGGCGGGGCAGTGGTACTCGATGCAGTTCGTTGCCGCTTGCATCGAGCACAAAGAGTGCTCCCTTATCGTTGTCTGTTGAATACGTATTGAATACGATCTCAGGAATGCTGTCTCCGGAGAGATCGCCCACCACGACTCCGCCTGTCAGAACGGTTGTGTCAGTTGTGTAAATAAATGACCAAAATTCACTCTTATCGGAAGCAACGGTATGAATCTTGCCGTCAAATCCGGCGAAGATAAACTCCGGACCGGGTTTGTTGGAATTGATGTCGGCAATCGCAACCTGATTGGTTGCTCCAACAATGTTTGTACCCTGAAAACTCCCTAGACCTGCAAGGTAGTCAGGAGCATGAAACGGTGTTTCCCAACCGGGGATCCGGCTTGCATCAGGGCGTACAACCCACAATGCAACTCCTTTCAGGAGATCGGTCCCGGAAGCGTTTTGGACATGACCAAGGAGCACGATCTCATTGACGCCATCACCATCGACATCGGTAATGGCAGGTGCAGTACTGGTGAACTCGGATTGCAGATCCACATCTTCGTTATTTGACCAACCCTGCTGGGCGAGAGCCAGGTCATGCAGGTACCGTACTCCAGGGGTTTTCGTGCAGTTCTGAAACATGGTGTTCGCATCGAATGCCTCACCTGATCCCTTATGAAAACTTGCGTATGCATTGTCGTGAGGTACTACGATATCCAGTTTTAAATCTCCATCCAGGTCCCCAATGGCAATGTTCTGGTCATAGCATCCAGCGGGATAGCAGGCCAGATCACAACCGCTCGATCCAGCACTGTTTGGAGGAAAGCCTTCCACCTGTGAACCGTCGGCGTGCCAAGCATTCATTACGTCAGCAGGTGAGGAATAGGCCAGGGCCGCGACCAGATCAAGTTTTCCGTCTCCATCAACATCTCCTGCAGCGAGGCTGCGCATCTCATCTTCCCAGGTGACAGGGAAACCAGAAAGTACATTGCCATCTGCGTCAAGCATGAAAACCTGATCGCGTGCTGCGAAAGCAATTTCCAGACGTGCGTCATCGCGAAAATCAGCTACAACCGGACTTGCAAATATCCGACCTGGCGTGTCATTAAACTTCCAGGAGAGAGATCCATCGGCATTCCAGACGATAAGGGCATTAGCACGCGGGACTATGATTTCCTGCTCATCGTCGTTGTCAATGTCAGCTATGGCCGGCGAACCAAGCCACGCTTCCTCCCAGCGATCTTTAAGCGTGAGTAATAGAACCGGTTCTTCCACAGTTGCACTTTTTTTTGGGAGAATGTTATAGCGCTGGATCATCGATGTCGGCATGGCCATTTCTCCAACACCGCTGATCTCAGCAATAGCAATAGATTGTGGATCATTGTCCTCAGAGGTACTTGTCTTTTCAAAATGATTTTTTTGTGATTGTGCTGATGAAGACTGCGCGAATGGAATTATTGTTATCCCAAATAAAAGTATCGCTGCTTTTGCCAGCCTAATAAATCGATGTAACATTTTCATATTCCTTCCTAATAATTCTTAAAACACATAACAAATCACTACACTGGATTTTTACTCCGCTGCGCTCCGCAAAAACCAGTGAGTTCTGCCGTTATGTGTTCTCATTGTTCATTATCAACGGTCCTGCAATATGAAAAGTTGGGCGCTTTAGAGCTCTATACTTATCAGACCGTGATATAGTTTTATTAAATGTTTTGCACTTAAATATAACATTTTACGCCCAATTTTTAATATTGCGTGTTATCTGCCGTTGCTTTGTTATCTCGATCGGCAATATATTTCATGCTTCAAAACATTTACTACAATTCTTGTTATATGATAAGTTAGCCAATCATCTTCAATCAGGTGAAACAAACGATATTTCGCTACTCTGGCATCCATGTCATCATTCTGTCTTGAATACTTTGAAATTGATTTACCAGTATATTGAAAACAACCTTCGTTAGGCTGATACATGGTCATGAGCCATTCCAAAATTGTCTGCACAACTTTTTCTTTGAGTCCAATATTAAGTTCTGAAAACATCAGAAGCTCATGAACTATACTATGTCCATGATAAAAAAATCTTTTTATTTCATCATCCCTCTTTGTAGATAGATGCCATAATATAAATTTTAGAACCTTGATGAGTTCATCTTTGTATGTTTCATTTCTTGTTGAATATAAAGCCATTGCAGCATGGTAAGAAGCAAAAGGACAACTTCTGGTCCAATTCTGCTGTATAAAATGTTGCTCTGAGACCCATCCACCATCGTTACGTTGCCATTTGATAAAAAGATTGTATGCATTAATAACTCTCGGATCGCTACAAGCACCAACTTTACCTAATCCAATCAGTATGATTGAAAATCTACATGGTTCAATTTTTAACAGATCAAGACGAACATCATATTTTTTAGAATGGGACTCAGAAATAAATCCGTTTTTTGACTGATAGGATAGTATATAATCGCAAGCCTTTTTAACTCGTTTATCTTGAATTGTAAAACCCATATCTCCAAGAATAGGCAGAATCCACGAAGTTGTGACATATTTCGGGCTTACGGGTGTATAACCTGATTTAAGCAGATATGAAGGAGGCAAAGCCCATGAACCACCTGAACACCAAGATCCATCTGGCCTTTGTTTTGAGAATATTTCTTCCACTATATGACACTTTTCTACTTCAGTAAATAGTCCTTTCATTGACTTTGAATGTGCATCTTCCCTTAATAAGTCCCTGTATGTCAGATATTTTACTGGCAACGAGCCATTTTTCAGTAACCATTTAATATTGTTCTCAATTTGTCTTTTATCTAACATAATATTAATCTTCTATAATCGACAGCAATTGCAGATAACGTGAGGGTCTGCTGCGCCTTGCCTCCAGCGCGAAGCGGCGGTGGTGCGGTGTCAGCAGCACCCATTGGTTGGGATTTCCTTCATCCTCTATTTCCTGGACGTTGATAGACTGCTTCACAGCAATTGAATCTTGGCCGCGTCTTTGGCCTATTCCGATGCTATGCAATACAAGTAATTGTGACCCCTGAGATACAGATCCTTTCCCACGATCACCGGTGAAGCGCTGAAACTATCGTCCAGCCTGTTGGTCGCCAGAATCTCCAACCTGGGACCGTGCCTGATTACCACGCATACACCGTTCCGTCCCACGACATACACGCGATCCTTCGCCGCGACCGGC
>Ga0111175_1160_pt1 | contig 12009 bp, 11 predicted proteins | sample DeeMarSWOR324_28_FD_80228 | JGI IMG/M metagenome (GOLD analysis project Ga0111175, IMG submission 80228) | Bacteroides sp. SM23_62
CCCGGACAATGAAGGGCTGGTCACGCCCAAGATACCCCTTGAAACCAACATGGACAGGGAGGAGATGAAAACCATCTTTTCCGGCCGCACTTACATGGAAGATTACAAGATCCTCTCGCAGAGCGTACGGGCATTCGGTGAGAACATACCTCCGCTGATCAATGCTTACATGAACCTTTCCCCATCGCTGAAAACATTTGGCACGGTTATCAACCCTTCCTTTGGGGATGTTGAAGAGACCGCCATCCTGATCACGACCAATGACCTCTACAAACAGAAGGTCGAGAGGCATATTGCCAGTTATGTCCCGCAGAGCAAATACCAGATATACAGGTTGATAAACCGGATCAGGAGGTTGCGTCGGCAGAAGAGCTGAATGGCTTAATAGGCCCGCTGGTTCCTTCCGTTGATATAGTTGATGAAGGAAGTATTCACAACCTTGTTCCCGCCCGGGGTTGGATAATCGCCGGTGAAGTACCAGTCCCCCAAATGATCCGGACAGGCCAGGTGCAGATTTTCAACCGTCTGGTAAACGATCCTCACCTCGGCACTGACATCCTTTGACTTGAGCAATTCCCCTACCTTCCCGGATACCTGTTCATAGGTGAATGGCTCGTAGATCATCTTTACGTAATTGATAACCTCTTCCTTGGGCTTACCGACCTGTTCAACTGAGCGGTTGTATACCTCGTTGATCACCGATTCCCTTCCGGTCTCTTTCAGTAATGCGATGGCAGCCTGAAAGGCAACAAAATCCCCGAGTTTGGCCATGTCAATCCCATAGCAATCGGGATACCGTATCTGGGGTGAGGAGGAAACGACTATAATCTTTTTGGGTTCAAGCCGGTCGAGTATTTTCAGGATGCTCCGCCTGAGGGTGGTCCCGCGGACTATTGAATCGTCAATCACTACCAGGTTGTCCTGCCCTTTGCGTATGGTGCCATAGGTAATGTCATATACATGTCCAACCAGGTCATCTCGTCCCTCATCCTGTGAAATAAATGTCCTCAGTTTAATATCCTTAACGGCGATCTTCTCGACCCTCGGCCGGTGGCAAATGATCTGGTCGATTTTTTCCTCATCCAGCTTCCCGTTACCTTTCAGCAACAGCCTTGCCTTTTCTTCGTTCATATGGTTCTCAACACCCCTGATCATCCCGTAAAATGCTGACTCAGCCGTATTGGGGATGAAGGAAAAGACCGTATTATCAACATCGTAATCAATGGCTTTCAGGATATCCGGGGTGAGCAGCCTGCCCAGTTTTTTTCTTTCCCGGTAGATGTCCCTGTCGCTTCCCCTTGAAAAGTATATACGTTCAAATGAACAGGACTTTTTTTCCTGTGGTGTACGGATCTGGTCCAGTGATACCTTGCCGTTTTTCTTTATAATCACTGCATGACCGGGATCTATTTCGTGCACCCTGTCGGCAGGCACATTCATAACTGTCTGGATGACAGGCCTCTCGGAAGCTGCCACGACAATTTCATCATCCTTGTAGTAAAAACCCGGACGAATACCCCAGGGATCCCGGTACACAAATGCATCACCATGTCCCAGGAGGCCGCCAATCATATACCCGCCATCCCATTGTTTACTGGCTTCGCTCAGGATATTAGCCACATCGAGATGATCTGCGATCAGCCCGGAGATCTCGATATTGGAATGCCCCGCGTCCTTGAATTCATCAAACAAACGCTGGTTTTCCTGGTCCAGAAAATGGCCGATCTTTTCAAGGATGGTCACGGTATCAGAGAAATCCTTGGGATGCTGTCCCAGTTCAATGAGTTTATGAAATTGTTCCTCCACATTGGTAAGGTTGAAATTACCTGCCAGGACCAGGTTCCTGGATTTCCAGTTATTCTCCCTCATCACGGGATGCACATTGTCCAGTTTGTTTTTCCCGTACGTGCCATATCTCAGGTGACACATGTATAATTCCCCGGTAAACGGAAGGTTTTCCTTGGCCCAGATGGCATCCTTGAAACGTTCTGGTTTTTTTCTCTCCGGTTTTTTAAAATCCGCAGAGATCTTCCCGAAGACATCATTGATGGCGGCGTTATCAGCAGACCGGTAGCGGGAGATGTATTTTTTCCCGGGCGGAAGATCAAAATTAACACATGCCACACCTGCTCCGTCCTGACCACGGTTATGCTGCTTCTCCATCAACAGGTAAAGCTTGTTCAATCCATATCTCCAGGTACCGTATTTGTATTGGTAGTACTCCAGGGGCTTCAACAACCGGATCAGTGCAATACCACACTCATGTTTGATCTGTTCACTCATTCAACAGGAAAATCAATGATATCATATACGATAAATGCGGTAGGAAAATCCCTTTTGATCTTGTTCAGCAGCTTCAGGGTTTCACTCTTGGACCTGTAGCCACCAATATAAACCTTGAAATTGGGGTCATCATAAATAACATCATTCCTGATGCCTTCATATTTTTGCAGGAACCGGGCCTTTGTTTCATAAGCTTCATCCCTGGCCGAATGCGATGATCCTGAATAGATCCGGATCCAGTAGCAAGGTATCCCTCCAAGCTTCCTGCCCTGTTCCATAAACTGCAACAAAATCTCATCCAGTTTCTTTTCCTGTAAGATCCGCACATTGCCCCCGGCTCCGTCCTGCCGGAAAAGCTGTTGGTATAAATTGGACTCTTCTTCCTGCTGGTTGACATCCTGGGCACTGGCTGAAATAGCTAATGATATAATAACCAGCAAGATAAAATACAATTTATGCATCGTTTTAAAATCTGCCCCAAAATTAACAAAAAAATCATGTGATTGAATCATTTACAGATTATATGCATATTTCATTCCGGTATTGATTATTTTGTAAATTGTAAGGCCTTTTGATCCTTTAACCAGATGATTACAGGAATCCCAAATAAAAAACGGGGCGTTGAAAGACTCGCCGGTATTACGGCCTTGCTGATCACCTTCCTGGTAGTATCAGCCATTCTTACTGCGCTTGATATCAAACCAGATCACATCAATATCCATGATGATCTTTCCTACCTGGGAGATAATATTGACCGGCTCTGGCTGAATTCGATGATATGGTTCGTGGCTTCAGTCCTCATTGTAATGCTTGGACCCCTAATACTGATGAGCTTCCTGCCATATGGCAGATCATCTGCATATCTTGCCGCCTTTCTTATCAGTACCACCGGGATAGTATATATCATTATTTCCATCAATGGATTAAACATGATCAGTATGGTTTCTGTTTACCAGGAATCCTCCGGCCAGGAAACCGATTATATTGCCAGCCTGTCATATTTTATGCTGGTTTCCAGGTCCAACCTGCAACTTGCTGCATATACACTGGTGGGGATCAGTTCCATCATACTGGGACTCCTGATCGCCAGTTCCGGATTGCTGCCAAGATTTATCGGATGGGTGGCCATTTTTGGTGGACTCATTTATGCCAGTTTCGGATGGATTGGCATGGATCACATCCTTTTTATGGTGGGAAGGTTATTGTTCCTGCTTGCCCTGATCATCCTGGGAAGTTTCCTGCTTCTGAGGGGCACCAGGAAAAAAACAGAAAAATAATATCATGATCACTCATTTTGCACCGCCGGAAAGATCAACCAGGGATAAAGTAATCAAGGATTACACCGAACTGAGATCCATCGACTATATTGAAGAACTAATCGATGCCCTGCCGTACATTGCTGCGATCTTGAACCGGAACCGGGAGATCGTTTTCAGCAATGATGCCTTACTACAGCTGATCGGGATAGTAAACATGGAGGAGCTTCTCGGCCAGCGTCCCGGGGAAGCCGTGGATTGTATCCACTCAGATACCATGGAAGCTGGCTGCGGAACCTCCGAGAATTGCCAGGTATGCGGTGCTGTCAATGCCGTACTGGAATGCCAGGAAACCGGCAAGAAAGTGACCAATGAATGCCGGATCCGTGTCTCACAGGATGGGGATGAAGATTGCCTTGATCTTGAAGTTACTGCGGCCCCTCTTACCTGGGGCGGAAACCGTTTCACCATTTTCACTGCCAGGGATATCAGCAGTAAAAAGAGAAAGGAGGCCCTGGAACATATTTTTTTCCACGATGTAATGAACACTGCCGGCACCCTCCAGGGAGTGGTGGATCTGTTGAAAAAGGTTGATGATCCGGCGAAAATCAACCAGTTTGTTAACCTGCTTGGCGAGGTGAGCCACGACCTGACAGAGGAGATCATGACACAGAAATCACTTATGGCAGCTGAGAACGGGGAGCTTGTGGTTAAAAACTATGAATTTTACCTGAATGAAACCATGGGGCATATCATAGAGGAATACCGGCGTCATAAGCTGGGTCAGGACAGGAAGATCATATTTGAGGAAAATACCTGTGATTTTACGATTTATACCGACCCGGTATTGCTGAAACGCATCCTGGGCAACATGATAAAAAATGCCCTCGAAGCCACACCATCCGGAGGAAAGGTGACGGTGGACAGCAGCCTTACTCCTGAAACGGTGATCATCCGTGTACACAACCCTGGCCATATGCCGAAGGCCATACGGCAACAGGTATTTCAGCGTTCTTTCTCGACCAAAGGTACGGGCAGGGGACTTGGCACATACAGTATGAAATTACTTGGGGAAAAATTCCTGCATGGAAAGGTGGCTTTTGAGTCCACTTCCGCTTCAGGCACCATATTCAGGCTTGAACTGCCAGTCAAACAAAAGAAATACTGAATGGATTGAATACGTATTGCGCCTGAAGGTTGACCCTTGGGCGGAGCGTTCAGGAATCCATGGCCGCTACCAGGCTGTCAGTCAGTTCGAGGTTGTGGTAGACATTCTGCACATCATCATCTTCTTCGAAGTCCTCGATCACCTTCATTACCCTTAAAGCGTCTTCAGGGTCCAGCTCTGCGGTATCATGGGGGATGCGCTGCAGTTCGGAGTTTTCGGGCTCTATCCCCATTTCTTCCAGCTTTTTCTGGACATTGCCGAAATCTTCCATGGCTGTCGTAATGATAAAAACATCTCCTTCCAGTTCCACATCCTCTACGCCGGCATCAATGATCTCGAGCTCAAATTCTTCAGGGTCCAGATCCCCTTTCGGTACAGTTATAACTCCCTTGCGGTCAAACATGAAGGCCACGGAACCATTGGTTCCCAGGCTGCCGCCCCGTTTGTTAAAGATCGCCCGGATATTGCTGATGGTTCGGTTCTTATTATCTGTTAAACATTCGATAAACATGGCTATGCCGTGGGGGGCATAGCCTTCGAATGTCACCTCCTGCAGTGAATCTGCCTCCCTGCTGGCCTTGCTGATGGCCCTCTCAATATTGTCTTTGGGCATATTGATGCCCTTTGCATTGGCGACTGCCAGGCGGAGCCGGGGATTCATTTCAGGATCGGAGCCGCCTTCCCTGGCAGCAATCTGGATCTCCTTGGAGACCCTGGAGAACATTTTTGAACGCTTGGCATCGGCGGCCCCCTTTTTCCGCTTGATGGTCGACCATTTACTATGTCCTGACATGATGAAAATATTAAAATTTGCTTCGCAAAATTACAAAATTGGGATAGAATTTAAAATCTCGCTCAGGTTCACCTGCACCGGATTGAACTGTTCATGTTAAATCCCCCGATTATTTTGATTTTATCCCCTTAATTCATAAAATTGATGGTCAATACCCATAAGTGGATCATGAATTTTCTAAAAAACAACCGTTTTCTGGTTTTACTGATCCTGCTGGTCAGCTTATTTACCATTACTTCATTCATAGGCAATCCGTTTGTGGCTGGTTTGTATGGCACCATTAATTACAGCCTGCTGCTCCTCAGCGGATTGTATGCATTCAGCCAGGCAAGAAATTTCCTGAAGATTACCACGATCTTTTTCCTGCTGGCCATCGTCATTGACTGGATAGAGTTTTTCAATCCCCAGGTCCAGCTGATCAACACCATACGGCCCCTGATTACGGCCCTGGTTCTCGCCCTTTTACTGATCATGACACTCAGGAGTATCCTGTTGGCAGGATCGATTACAAAAAATGTCATTTTCGGATCCCTGTGTGGTTATATTCTTATCGGCTATTTTGGTGCTTTCCTGACCATGGCTATCGCCGTTATATATCCCGGATCCTATAATATTTCAGGAGAAATCCAAACCCTGGATGCGATCTATTACAGTTTTGTCACCATGACCACCCTTGGCTATGGAGATTTGTTACCTCTCACGGAACAATCCAGGGCCTTGTCCATCTTGTTGTCCATACTCGGACCCATGTATGTGGCCATCCTGATCGCCATGCTGGTGGGAAAATACAGCAGCCAACCCGAAAAACAAATAATTCAGTAAACCTATGGGAACGGACATGATTGATTCTTTCTGCAAATACCGGGAAAAAATGAATAAAAGACTGCTTGCGCAGGATAACAAGGTGATCAATAGGATATTTAACCTTGATACCAATGCCTTTAAGGATGGTGCACTGACGGCAAGGACCAAGGAGATGCTGGGACTGGTAAGCTCCATGGTCCTGCGCTGTGATGACTGTGTAAAATATCACCTGTACAAATGTTTCGAACACAAGGTAACCACAGAAGAAATCATGGAAATATTCGCAGTGGCGAACCTTGTTGGGGGTACGATTGTTATACCCCATACCCGTGGAGCACTGGAATACTGGGAGGAATTAATAAAAACCGGCAGCTGATGATAGGGTAAATCGGTTCCCGGATATCATATTTATAGAGAGGTTATATACAGAAGAAAATGAAAAGGAGAGTCAGACCGCTTGGATTTGTTGCCGGAGCCATAGGATTGTTATCCATCAGCCTGGTTTACCAGCCCAAGATCCCATTCCCCAACCTGGATGAAAAGCTGGAAAACTATTATCAGCGGTATCCGCAACAGAAGGCCTACCTGCATCTCGATAATGTTGCCTATCATGCCGGTGAAAAGATCTGGTATAAGGCTTACCTGGTGGATGCAAGAACCCACAAAGCCGATACCATCAGCAAAAACCTCATTGTTGAGCTGGTTAATTCATTCGGCGTTTCCACTATGATACAGCTTCTCAAGCTGGATCATGGCTTTGCACATGGTGATTTTACCATTCCCGATACCATTCCCGAGGGCTTGTACCAGATCAGGGCATATACCAACTGGATGCGAAATTTCGGCCAGGAGTATTTCTTTCAGCGCGATATAAATATGTGGAATCCCGAGCATAGTCTCAATCTCTACAGGGATGACAAATTGGCCAACAAGAGGCATAAGAAACAAAGCATGCGTAAGTCAAAAAAGATTGATATTCAATTCTTTCCAGAGGGCGGTTATCTTGTAGAGGGACTGGAAAGCAGGGTGGGATTCAAGGCCGTAAACGAACTCGGCCTGGGTATCGACATTAAAGGGAGCATCCTGGATAATAGGAAAAAAACCATCAGCCCCTTAAACAGTGAACATCTTGGTATGGGGACTTTCATTTTTGTCCCGGAGGCAGGAAAGAAATACCATGCTGAGGTAGTGACGGCCAATGGCAAGAAATACCGGTTCGATTTGCCTGAAGCCCTCGGGTCAGGATACGTTCTCAGGGTTCTGGAGAACCGGGACAAAAACCTTAGATTAAACATTACAAGCACCCTCTCCGATCCCATGGTCATGGTTGCCTGCCATATAAGAGGTAAGGTTATCCACATGGGACAGGCACGGTTGGCCAACGGAGCCAAGACCCTGGATATCCCCCTCAATAATGTCCCCAGCGGGATTCTTCATATCACCCTTTTCGATGACCAGCGTGAGCCACGTTGTGAAAGGCTGGTTTTTATCAGGTCCGAGGATCTGTTGCGCATTGCCGTTTTGAAACAAAAATCGGAATTCAAAACCAGGGAGAAGGTTGATATTACACTCATGGTTATGGACCAACATGATAAACCTGTGGCAGGGAGTTTCTCACTGGCCGTTTCAGACCGTGACCTGGTTAATAATGCCGCTGATTTTCAATCCGGAATCATCACCGACCTGTTGCTTTCCTCCGACCTGGCTGGACGAATTGAGAAACCGGAATATTATTTTGATGAAAATAACCAGGATGCCGATAAGGCACTGGATAACCTGCTGTTGACACAGGGCTGGAGAAGATTTGTATGGAATGATGTCATGAATGAGAACAACCTGGAGATCAATTATCCCATACAGAAGGGCCTTTCGGTCCACGGAAGAATCACCAAGGAACTCTTTGACCGCCCTTTGAAAGACCTGCCGGTGACCCTTAACGTCCTGAGTGAATTCAATGATATATTCGTGACACGTACGAACAACCGTGGCCGGTATTCTTTCGATCTTCCGGATTATGAAGACACCATTCAGGTCGAGATTACCGCCCGCAGAAAGAACGGAAAGAAAAACCTGGTCATTTATATTGATGATAATGACCTGCCGGAAACAGAACAGATCTTTTCTTCCTACTCCAGGGATATGATCGTCAGGGGAACGAACAGGTTTAAACCAGTACCGGAGGAAGAAATAGATACCATGCAGGTGGTCACCAAGGGGATTTACCACACAGCTGACTACGTGCTCGAAGTAACTGATGAGATGAGGACCTACAGTACGGTACTTGACATGATACAGGGCCGGATTCCTGGTGTTATGGTCAGTGGCAACAGTGTGCTGATCCGGGGACCTTCATCCTTGTTAGGCAGTAATGAACCCCTGTACCTGATTGACAATATCCCTGTTGATGTGTCTGCTGTCCAATCCATGAATCCCATGGACGTGGAAAGGATAGAGGTGCTGAAAGGACCCAGTGCAGCCATTTATGGCGTGAGGGGTGCCAATGGTGTCATTGCTATTTTTACGATCCGGGGCAGGTTTATGATCAAAGGCATATTGAAATTTGATATGCTGGGTTATCATAGACCCAGGGAATTTTATTCTCCAAAATACGGGACTCAATTTGATGACCTGGTGGAAGATTATAGATCTACGCTTTACTGGGATCCGAATATCAGGACTGATTCTACCGGACTTGCACAAATCAGTTTTTATTGTTCGGACATTAGTTCAACCTTCCATATCGTCGTGGAAGGAATATCCACGGAAGGTAAGATCGGCAGTAACGAGAAGATCATCCAGGTCCAATAGGTTTTCAGATAGCGGGAATATATTCCCTTGCTTTGACAGGATCGATCTCGAACATTACCTTAAGCTTCATCAACTTCAGCAGTTCATACACATCCCCTGAGACATCACAGATCCTGAATCTGCTGCCTGTCTCACTGGCCCGGTTAACGACGGCCATGATGGCCTCGAAACCTGAACCATCAATGAAACTGATCCCTTCCAGACTGAGCACTACCTCCCTGCCGCGCTTGGAGACAATTTTGAACAGTTCTTCACGCAGTGGATCAGCAAAAAGGGAATTCAACCTGTTTGTCTTGTGGAACGAAATGCGATAAACCCCACCCTCAATTTTTAACTTCAGCATCGTGCGATTGATTGAAAATTATGCCGGTTAAATTAGAAATGATTCCAGGAAACCACACAAAAGCTGCTTTGGAATTTTTCAACAAAAAATGGTTGATATTTTATTCATTGAGTCTGATCTTTGACAGGCCTTAATAAAAGATTAAGTTCATTGAGCTGTTCATCAGAAATTCCGGAAGGGGTATCAATCATCACATCACGGCCGGAGTTGTTCTTCGGGAAGGCAATGACATCCCGGATGGAGTCCTGTCCCGCAAAAAGAGCCACCCACCGATCAAATCCAAAGGCTATACCTCCGTGCGGAGGAGCGCCATAACGGAAGGCACTCATCAGGAAGCCGAATTTCTCCATGGCATCCTCATCGGTAAAACCAAGGTTCTTGAACATCAGCTTCTGCAATTTCTCATCATGGATCCTGATAGATCCCCCGCCTATCTCCACTCCATTGATCACCAGATCATAAGCGTTTGCACGCACCTTGCCCGGTTCCGTGTTAAAAAGTTTCAGGTCTTCTATTTTAGGTGAGGTAAATGGATGGTGCATGGCATGGTAGCGACCGGATTCCTCATCCCATTCAAGCAGTGGAAAGTCGACCACCCAGAGCGGACGGTATGTATCTTTGTCCATCAGGTTCAGCCGGCTCCCCATTTCAAGTCTTAATTCGGACAATGCCTTCAGGGTGGCAGACCTGTCGCCAGCAAGGATCAGTATCAGGTCACCGGGTCTGGCCTGAAACTGGTTCGCCAGTGATTTCAGATCTTCTTCGCCGAAGAACTTCTCTACAGTTGATCTGAAAGTGCCGTCTTCATTGTACTTCACGTAGATCAATCCTTTGGCTCCTATCTGGGGACGTTTTACAAAGTCCGTTAATTCGTCCAGCTCCTTCCTTGAATAGCCTGCACAGCCCTGAGCACAGATCCCTCCTGTGTATTCTGCACCGTCAAATACCTGGAACCCCTTCCCCTGAACCAATGATGTCAGCTCTTTGAATTTCATTTCAAATCTCAGGTCAGGCTTATCCGTCCCATATTCAGCCATGGCAGTGTCATAAGACATCCGCGGAAAGGATCCTTCCACCTCTACACCCAGTACTTCCCGGAAAAGATGCTTTGCCAGGCCATCAAATGTGTCGAGTACATCTTCGCGTTCCACAAAGGACATTTCACAATCGATCTGTGTGAATTCGGGCTGTCTGTCAGCCCTCAGGTCTTCATCCCTGAAACACTTGACAATCTGAAAATAACGGTCATAACCGGCCACCATGAGAAGCTGTTTGAAGGTCTGTGGTGACTGGGGCAATGCATAGAACTGGCCCGGGTTCATCCTGGAAGGTACGACAAAGTCCCTCGCCCCCTCGGGTGTGGTTTTGATCAGAAACGGTGTTTCCACTTCGAAAAAACCCTGGGAATCCAGGTATCTTCTTACTTCCTGTGCCATCCTGTGCCGCAATTCAAGGTTCTTTCTGATCGGGGTTCTCCGGAGGTCAAGATACCTGTATTTCATCCTGAGATCATCACCCCCGTCTGTTTGATTTTCTATGGTAAAAGGAGGTACCTCGGCAGGATTCAGGATCCTTAATGTTTCGATGATAATCTCGATATCGCCGGTGGGTAGCTTGGGATTCTTGTTACTCCGCTCAGCCACCTTACCGGTGACCTGGATAACAAACTCCCTCCCCAGCTTCCTTGCCTCCAGGCACAGTTCCCGGTTCTCTTCCATGTTGAAGACGAGCTGGGTAATTCCGTACCGGTCCCTCAGATCGACAAAGGTCATTCCCCCCAGGTCCCGAGAACGCTGGACCCAGCCAGCCAGGTTTACCGATTTGTTCAAGTGCTCAAGGTTCAATTCCCCGCAGGTATGTGTTCTGTACATAATGTGTTTTATTGATCAGGTTTTCTTATTACTTTGCGAAAATAACAAGAAAAGGGAACAATTCATGATGTATCCACTCTTCTCTGATGAGTATTTTATGAATGAGGCCCTGAAGGAGGCATATAAAGCACTCGAGCAAAAGGAAATCCCTGTCGGAGCAGTCATTGTTGCCGAGCAGCGGATCATTGCCCGTGCACATAACCAGACAGAAGCATTGTCGGATGTAACAGCTCATGCTGAAATGCTTGCCATCACGGCTGCCGCAAACACACTGGGGACGAAATACCTGAACCAGTGCACCCTGTTTGTTACCCTGGAACCATGTATCATGTGTGCCTCCGCCTCAGGGTGGGCGCAAATTGACCGGATCGTTTACGGGGCAGCAGATCCGAAAGCAGGTTACAGCCGTATCATCCAGGATATCATACATCCCAAAACGAAAGTGAAGGCAGGTATTCTGGACAAGGAGTGCAGGGACCTGATGAGTAATTTTTTCCGGGATAAAAGACAGGCCTAAACCTCGCGGAAAGTAAATCCCACTGCCTCGAGATCGTTCCAGAAGTTTGGATAGGATTTGTGGACAACCATGGGATCTTCAACGATGAGTCCGGGTAACTTCATGGCTGCAGGGGCAAAAGCCATGGCCATACGGTGATCCTGGTAGGTCAGGATGAGAGGAATGG
>Ga0111175_1161_pt1 | contig 11968 bp, 3 predicted proteins | sample DeeMarSWOR324_28_FD_80228 | JGI IMG/M metagenome (GOLD analysis project Ga0111175, IMG submission 80228) | Bacteroides sp. SM23_62
ATGAGTACCGATATTTTTCGCATCATAGAGAAAAAACATATTGTCTTCAACCAGTACATTGGACCACTGAAAACCACGACAGGTACCACGAATCCCCAAACCCCGGCGCAGAGAGTCTGTACTGTCTGGATAAAAGGCAAATTCACGGTTGTTATAATCATCCATTACATAATAGCTCTCCTGGTCTGCATTAAGTACATTTTTTCCAAAGTAACCGTTCCACGAACCGGGCCAACCTGGATCTACAGTATCATCATATTTATCCGGCCAGGACTCCGGCCAAGACCAAGCCCATTGACTCATGGCAATTCGCTGCCTTTCTTCATTTGCGAAACCGGGAAGAGGCGCCATGGTCCACCATTCTCCTAATGGACTCAAATCACCAGCGGCTGCATCACCTAAATTATATCCATGACATTCGGAGACAATAATCTGGAATTGGTTATCTATATCTTTTACTTCTGATCCAATAAACGGTATGATCTGGTGAATATATACATGTCCAGAATTTATAGGCCACTCACCCATAAAATCATTGGGATTAGACTGTCTCTGACCTATCATACCATCGTTATAAAAACTTACTCTGATCTGATTACCAGAGTGAACACCTTCATAACTATATCGTTCATCGCCATGAAGATCTTCCATCTGGGCGGCAAGGAATTGGGATAGAATTAGGTTAATAGCAATTATAATGATTGAAAATCTGGATAAAGATTTCATGAATAACCTCAAAATAAATCAATTATAAATTTAAAAATCCAAAGAAATGCCCAGTAGTATTTGACGGGGGGCAATATAAAAATCCGGGCGTAACAATAAATGTTCTACAGTTCCTATCCGGTTTGGATCATATGGCATTTCTCCAGGGCTGGGATCTGTGGTATAAGAAGCCGTACCTGTATCTTGATACACAAACAATTCCCCTCTCTGGTCAAAGAGATTGTAGACATACATAAACAGTCCAAAATTCATTGAACCCATCTGGAATCTCTTTTTCAAATGAATATCGTAGCTATGAATATTCGGTTTTCGTGCACTGTTCGTGACAAGACCGCTTAAAGCTTGCCCTCCAATACGGGCGCCTTTCGCAAAAACTGGTGTATAAGGCTCACCAGTTCTATATTTACCTATGAACGATGCAATCCATCCTTTATAAGTATAGTTAATCTGCACATTCAGGATATGCCTTTGATCCCAGCTAAGCGGAATCAGGTCAAGCCTTGGCTCCTCTTCGGCTAGCAAAGCATAAAAGGCGTCAGTAGGATTTGAGTATGTTCCCTCAACAACCTCATAGCTGTAATCCAAATTTGCTGACCAGTTATGTGACATTCTTTTTTGTAACTTTAATGTAAGGCCAATTACATTGGAATAATCTTTGTTTTCATACATGGAATAGCTTACAACCGTTCTTGCTGTTTGGATTGGAGGGCCCACCCCATTCCAATCTCGTATATCCCTGTAAAATAGTGTAAAATCAATACCAATAAGATCGAATAATGCTTGTGAAAATCCGACTTCATACTGAACAGTTTGTTGCGGTTTCAAATCCGGATTACCGACAATCGATCGACCTCCACCACTGAAAAGTTTAAAATCCGGAACGTCATATAAATATTGGAATTCTGGTATCTGAAAAAAGTGGCCATAAGAGAAATGAATTACTCCTGTGGCTGTGATAGGATAAGCGATACCCAAACGGGGACTTAACTTGGTTTTTGCCTCCACCTTCTTTTGCATGAAAGATCTTCTTTCTTCTGGAGTATATTCTACTCTTTCATCTTCAGGGGCTTCAGGATTTTTATAAATATTTTCATTCAGAAAAGGATCATATATATTAGGATCTCCTGGATTTGCTGGGATATTGCTATTGGCATCAAAATAGTCAAAACGCAGCCCGATATTCATAATCAAATTCTGAAGCTCAATTTTATCCTGCAAATAGGCAGAAAATTCCCTTGGCTTACGTGTATACTGATCATGATAAACTGTAGAAATGGGTGGTATATCGGGAACAAATGGAACAATTTGCTCGTCTCTGTCCTCATATCTTTTGGCTTGAAGGTTATAGGCATCAAGCGACAATTCGTGCAGGATTAGTTCAGCTCCAAATTTGATCTGATGCACATTGGAAACCTGACTTGTCAAATCGAATTTTCCGATCCAATACGCTATATCTCGAGACTCCCTCCAAAGGCTATTACCGGCCTTAAGAAAGCTGTAGCTGGCAGGAGCATTTGATGAATCGGGATGGACATATCCATCTGGATCACCGGGATCAATAAAATATTCGAATTCCAACCCAACTTGTTTGATACGATTAAATTCCGCTTGACCTTCTGGTGTATCTAAATCGATTATTTGTCCAGTGTCTACAACTCTTACCAGCCAGTGTGGCCGTGCATTGGGATCATCGTAGAGATGCCATTTATAATCTGAATTAAAATAGCTTAATCTGAAATCATAAAACGTGCTTGGAGAAAGTATATGATTTATAGAAAATGTATGGGTAATACCCGCATTTTGCCCCTTCGGTATACCGCCAGGATTATAGCGGTAATTATGGGAATACACCTTATCGGTGTGAGAGTCGTTCCATAACACATTATAATTAAATTTTAGGGTGGGAAATGGTCGAAAAGAAAGTTTTAACTGGACCAATTTACTTTCATATGGATTGAGTGGCACGAGCGTGCTGTCTCCCGGCATCCCCTGAGGGGTATACCATTCGCGACCGTATAAATATCCTTCGCGGGAATATAATCTCCCGCTGGTAAAAAATGTCAGTTTATTATTTGTTAACGGAACCGGGCCACCGAAGTTGAAATCTAAGCTATATGTTGGATTCAGATCTGCGAGTGGATTTTCCGTTTGCTCTGAAGTAGTTATTCGACCAGTTTGAGGATTTTGATGAACATTGACATCACTCAGTACTTCATAAATCGGTGAATTACTCACATAATCACCTACAGAAACTCTGATTTGCCCATCGTAGTTATCACTTCCTTCTTTTGTAATTACATTGACGATGCCAGACATGGCTCTTCCGTACTCAGCATTAAAAGTTCCACTTACAACCTGGAGCTCTTGGACTGCAAATTGATCAACTGATATGCCCATACCGCCATCATACACGTCCGTCACCATAACACCATCTAACCAATATGCCACCTCACCTGTTCGGCCACCCCTAATATGGATTCCGTCTGTTGATGCTGTGACACCTGCTTGAAGAGAAAGGATTTCTCCTACACTTTGCGCTGGTGAAAGTTCAAACTCATGGGCACTCACAGTAGCAAGTGATGAGGTCATATCCTTCTGTATTAGAGGACGCTCTGCCACAACTATCACTGCTTCATCGGCCTCAAGAACAGTGGTTTCAAGATGGGCATTGATTATTGTCGTCAAGTCAGTGCGGACCTGTACTTCTTCAACATAGACGGTTTTATATCCTATCATACTAACCTTAACTGTATAGGTCCCTGGAGGTATGGTTAATATATTATAAAATCCATCTAGATCGGAGGCAGCACCGAGAAAAGTACCCTCAAGTACTATGTTTGCACCTGGCAGAGGTTCGTCGGTACTATAATCTATAATAACTCCGGAAATTTTACCGGTTGTCCCTGCCATTATGCCGTTTTGTTGAAGGATAAAGAACATTAAAAAAAATACAATCAAAAATGGTAGCTGATAATATTTCAGAGTCATCTAACTCTCTCCCTTTGGAAGTGAGTGTTTTTGTACATATTTGCATAATTATCCCACAGGACGAATAGCGCCCTGTGGGATAATTCCGATATCTTCCAATACTATTTCAAGAATAGCATTTTCTTTGTTAGTGTTATATCTCCTGACGCAGTCAATCGATAGAAATACACACCACTTGCAGCCGTTCTACCTTGATCATCTTTAGCATCCCAGGTAGCCTCATAATTACCAGCAGGCATTGACGAATTCACGAGCGTCTTAATGCGTTGTCCCAACATGTTATAAATTTCCAATTTAACCTTCCCTTTTGCTGGTACTGAATAACTGATTGTTGTTGTGGGATTGAAAGGATTCGGATAATTCTGATCAAGTCTATAAATTGTAGGCAAAGATTCAACGATTTGGTCTTCTATACCTGCCATTTCTGCTGCATCAATCATCTTACACAGCAGAAAATCATCACAATAAGCCTTCCCAGGACCATCCTTCCAATAGTATACTTCGGCCGATGTGCAGTCAGCACCAACCGTAAAATAAATGGTTCCTTCGTTATAATCTGTCGAACTCACTATAAAAGATACTTCATCTCCAGCAGCATTATAGTTTTTCACGCCAAAATAGGCCTCATCCCCTTCGCTTTCCACCTTGGCATATCCTTTCAATCCATAAGTAGCTTTGGGGGATACCGGAATTCTTTGAGCAAATCCGCCGCCCCATGATACTCCTTCCATACCACCGGCATATGTCCCGCTTCTCTCCTGAGAAGAATCGATAAATCCGCCATAGTTCCATAGATCCCAATGGGCCAGAGTATCCTCATCCTCAAAGTCAGCATTTTTTAATAAATTATGGTACGGCCAGAGTCCCCAATCATCGGTATTGCCTTCTCCTCCGTAACTCTTCCAGACCCACATGAATCCATCCCCTGCAGTATCTGTGTTGGTAAAATTCAATATAATAGGAACATATTCATTAGATGTCAAACTGGTCCCTAATCCTACCAAGGGATCGGTAATATCATATCCCTTGATGCCGACATAAAGTCCCCATTCATCGCCCGTACCGGTATACCAGTCAAGGCGTCCGAATGTTGTCATAATATAGGACTCTCCTGGTGTAAGCCCTTCAAAATATTGCCCAAATCCAGATTCGAGATAAGAACCTGGGGGGAGAGCAATTTCTGGAACAGTAGCGCACCAGCTGCCTGTATGTGGGTAAAGGTCATCAAGAAAAGCCCCCTCTCCTTGAAGATAATAATTCCAACCTGGGGCGCCATTCGGCTGCTCCTCTGTGTGGGCTGTATCCGTAAAAGCGGTACCTTTTTCAAATCCAGGATCGACCACAAGATTGGTCACATGAACCAAGCTGATCTCATCGACCAATATGTCAATATCTGCAAGATAACTCCCGTCGGTCCAACAGCCCGCTTTTAATACGAGATAAACGGTAACTTCACCTTCGCCTGGCGCTAAATATAACGGACCCGGACCTTCGCAGGCATCATCCTGAAAGGTCCCGTCTACACCTGAGCCGCCGCAACCGCTAAAACCATTAAATCCTAACCATCTTGCACCGGGAGGATCATAGTCATTGCCTTCCACCGGAACCTCCGTACTCAAGTATAGCTGAGTCCAATTCCCGCTCAGATCACCTCCGGTTAATTCCTTGAAAGCAGCATGAAGCCTATACAATTCTCCGCCCTCAAGAGTCAATTCCTGCATGATCACGGTTTGTGTCCAGGACGAAGCAGAGGCAAATATGTTCAGGCATCCCCCTTTACCTGCTGCTGGTGTATCGAAAGTATAATTAAATTCAACATCTGCTTGTACTGTACTGTATGCATCCCATACCTGCCAGGAAGATCCATCTTCCATGTTGCCGCCAGTTACCATTTCTTGTGCCAGCATACTTGAAGTCAAGCATAATGAAAGAAAAATCGAAACAAAGAGACACCTTTTCATCTTTAACTCTCCTTATTGATTTTATATTTGTAAATAGGATAGAACGTATCTACTTTACCACCTCCTTTCAATTGCATGAGTTTTAAAATTGAGCTTTAAATTTATCTTTCACTTAACCTCCTTTCAAACAAATTAATTTTAAATATATATTTTTACTCAACCTCTCACTTTCTCCCTTTGGAGGCGATTGTATTCGTAAACAACATGTGGAAATAAATTCTTTATCTTTAAAAATAAATTAATGCATAGCCTAAAATCAAGTTATGTCACTGTTATGTAACATCTCAGTAACATATTTTTAATAATCTATAACACTATAATCTGGGTTTGAGTTTTATACCTTATTTAATAAATCTAAGTTTAATGGCGTCGGCTACAACAGATCCATCTGCATCATCAGACACCAATGTTATAACTTTCAGGTACCGATGGATCATGAGAGAGAAAATTCAATAAAACAAGGGTATAATCTTTCATCGACTTCTAGTAATTGTCTTTTACATGGATGCAATGGTATCAGAATTTTTATTTTTTCTTATTTTCAGCAAAAAAATAACTGGCCCAGACATGATTTAAATTTAATCTGACCGATTCTGAAAACATTTCTTCTGCTTCTTTCTGCAGTCTTTTCCCCAGATAACCGAGTCCCAGTAAAAAATATGCCTCAGCCAATCTGTCCGCAGAGGTCTGTCTTTCGCCGAACTTGGCAAAAAAATCTACCTCAGAGCTATTAATTCTCCTTTGACCCAGAGCAATCAATCCATCAAATAATTCTATTGCTTCTTCATGTCTTCCAAGCTTTTCTAAAGCCAATGCTTTAAAGTAATGATTAACAGACAATACCGGATATTGCCTCTCATTCACACAAAGCTGATACCGCTCTTTGGCCTCTTTACTTTTTCCCATTGCTTCATATGCTGTACCTGTATAATAATATACTTCCGTTAGCCGTCCACCCCGGTATGGTCTTGCAACCATCATATTTGCAGGAAATTCACCTGCTGCAATAAAATCTTCCAATGCTTTGCTATAGTTTTCTGCGTAATACTTAGTTAAACCCCTTAAAAGATGTGCATCAACAAATGAATTGTAAGCTTTACTAATACCTTCCCATTGTTTAAAATGATTCTCAGTTAAAATTTCAAGGGCTTCATCGTAGTATCCCAATTGAACGAGTAACATGATTTCCCTGGAAAGGGCATCACAAACATTGTTATTTGCGATTATATTGTGATGTTTCTGAAGCAGCTTCAGCCGCGTCCCCGGATCCTCGCGGTCAGCAGCATATATCAGGTCAATTTCATACAATAATCGCTGGTCACCTGGATTGAGCATAATTGCTTTCAAATAGCTATCAACTGCCTTCCTGGGATTATTGTCTATTTTATAATAGGCCATACCTAAGTTCCTGTATATCAAGGGGAATCTATCGTCCAGAATCAGTGATTTTTCCCATTCCTTTATGGCTCTCTGAGGCTGCATTTCATACAACAAATTGCCCAGATAATAGGGCGCCCTGGCATAGCTACCATTAATCCTCTTTGCCTCCTCTAAGACATGTAATGATTCCAGCCGGAATGGAAAGCAATAGTCCGGTGATTGTTGGGATGCTCTTTTAAAATATTCCAAGGCTTTTGCCTCATCGCCTTTCTGGAGCCAATAATAGCCCAGGTAATAATAAATCATGGGGTATGATTTGGTTTTGTCGTCTCCTTTCAGATAAAGTTCTGCGAGCACCCGGATGGCCTCATCCCATAAACCGGCATTGGCATAATCCAGTGAAAGTTCGATATATGACTGTTCATAACCATGCATGGTTTTTCGAAGCCATTCTGAAGCTTGTTCAGCCTTTTCATTCGCCCCGCTTTCACTCCCGATGAAAAACATTTCACATACAGACCAGAAATCCAAAGGATCAAATGCCTGCACGGAATTTACCAGTTCAAGCGCATTTTGAAATTTGCCGATTTTTCTCAAAATTGCACACTTAAGGTTTATCGCTTTAGTATTATTTGCATTAGTTGTAAGCGATCTGTTAAGCTGTTCAAGAGCCATTTCGTAATTTTGGTGAATACAGGAAAGCTCTGCCAAATGGTAATATGAGGCAGAGTGAAAGGCCTGACTCCAAGTAGCCTTGTACAGGTTTTTGTATGATTCTTCAAGATTTCCCATATATTTTTGGCAAATACCCAGGTAATATACAGCTTCTCCATCTCTGGGTTTGGTGTAATTATCCGTTATCCTTCGGACCGCGGTTTTTAGATAGTTCTCCGCTTCATCAAACATTGCTTTTCGGAGATGCAGTATTCCCATGGCTGTATTGACTCTGTAATCCTGGGAATCTCTTCTTAGAGCCTCCTGGTAATAAGGTTCCGGTTTGAGGGAGGGATTATAAAACTGTTCCAGACGCTGTCCGGTATAGTATAACTTCTCAATGGACTCTATCTCTTCCGGTCGCCTGGGTGGTTTGGCAACTTCAGGAAACGAATCTGGTTCAATGCATTGGGGCTGATAGGAGACAAGTTCAATACCATTGGATGTGAAAAGTGCAATATTGATATCCTCCTTTTCAACTTGAGCTGGTATTTTCATGGTATGGATAAAAGGATTTTCAGGATTGATATCAATCGTTTCTTCAAAATATTTCTCACCTTTCACTACCACCCTAACCGTCGCCCCTTTTTGTACAGCGGTAGTATGGAACGCTATTTTTACTTCCTGGTTTTTCAAGAAATCCATGTTCACGGCCGCATCAATATTGGCATTTTTAACACCTCCGATATCTCCAACCGGATACCAGTATTGTTTTAAGTATTTTGATTCATAAGGTTGAAGCCAGCTGTAATCCGGTTGATTGTCTGAATATCCCCCGATCATGAGCTCCAGTTCCGGGCCGTCGGTTTCGGTCAGGGCCTCATCCCAGAGTTTTCCCCGCGGTCCGGTACTCCATGTCCAGAATTTTTTACCCGGTGCAATATGATGATTGGAAAGGCATACCGTACCGGCTAATTTTCCATGATCATATCCTGCCAAGAAATCGTCGATCTCGTTCCAGGCAAAAATAGAGGTCCATTCCGGATGGTTTTTCCACCAGCTTACGTCTACTCCCTCTGTATAGTCTACATTGTTATAAATTTCATGGGATATGGGCCAGTTAATAAAATGATTTTTCCCATGATATGTACCAAATTTGGTTGAGGGTGGAAAGAAAACTTGGTATTGCTCGTTTGTGTGAACGCCTGTATTGGCAAAATAGAGGAATGAATGCACAAAAGGTGTTCTGTTGAAGGGTTGAAAAGTAACTTCAAAATAGGATTTTCCTGGGTAAACGCTGATACCCAACATAAACTTCATACGGTGTCTGAGCTCCAATTCTCCAATCCATACGGTGGCACTTCCATTGGGATTTTCCTTCATAACATAATCGACAGGCATATATGCAGTAGCCCTGTGGTGATGGGGAAAATTCCATTCGATTCCGCCTGAAATCCATGCTCCCAGCATACCTATCAGGCCCGGTTTGATTACATGTTGTTTGTAAACAAAATCATATCCATTGGTCTTGTCCAGTGCTCCAAATAATCTTCCACCGATTTCAGGGAGCACTTCAATCTTAATATATTCATTCTCAAGAAAAACCATATCATACGACTTTTCTATCCGCGTATCTGAAAGACTTTCATAAATTGGATAGGGGTATACCCTTCCCTGCGCGCCCTGGTAGGCTCGTCCTTCGTAGAACCTTGGATTAAGATCGGGATTATCTACAAGATAAGTTGGCAGAATAACCTGTTCTTCCCAGATTCTTACATGAGATTCGTTGTGTATCCCTGGCTGACCCTTTAAACTAGTCACATGCAGTAATAAGAGAGCGCATATAACGACTAGATTTCTAATCAGTACCAAATGTTTTATTAAATTACCTAAGCATCCCGCCTTGTTTAACAGTTTACTTTTTGTACAACTGTTTAAAAATTTTCTGAGATTCATCAATTACTCCAATTTTAATAAGAACGAACCTTAATATTTTATGAAATTAGAATCTAGATTGACAGATATTACCATCGCATTTATGAATTATACGACCATGTCCTTTTCTTTGTGCTCTTGAATCTAAAGAGATTCTAGGTGAACCTTACTCCAGACATGGCTTGGATTCAATTTGAGTGCATTCGCAAATGCCTCTTTGGCTTTTTTAAATTTACCCAGGCCTTCATAAGCAAGTCCAGTCAGATAATGATTCGCAGCTATTTGCATATCCCTTGACTGCCCGGCTTCAAACTGTCGGAAGAAGGCACTACCGCTTACACTTTGAGTCCTCTCCAGCATGTCCTCGAAAACTTTTTTGGCTTCTTTCGATTTCCCCATTTTGTTTAATGCGAGACCATGATAAAACATAAATTCCTGATCCCGACCACCCCATGGGACATCTATATCCAGAGTGTTCTGATAAGATATTTGCGCTTTGTCCCAATCATTCTGAGCTTCGTAAACAGTGCCGAGAAGATAATGAAATTGAGCCCGGCGAGATCGTCCCCATCGACCGACTGGAAATGATAGAGCTGTTTTAAAGTCTTTCAGCGCTTCAGCAAACTTTCCATTATTAAAGTACTCCAAACCTCTTAGAGAGAAGGCATTCAAATAGGTATCCTGCATTTCTCGCCCACCTTCAAACTGCGGAAAAGAATTATTTAGCAAGATTTCAATGGCTTCATCGTACTTACCATATTCAACAGCGCGTGTAGCCAGTCGCAGCAGGGATTCTGTGCGCCGTATTGCGGTTTCCATATTATTCTTTAATAACTCATATTTTCTCTGCGATGGCACTTTGTTTTTTTCATATAGTAGATCCATCTCAAACAAGAGCCTCGGATCATCTCTGTTGCAGATAACTGCCTTTTCCATACTTGCCAGTGCTTTAGGGACATCATTTTGTACTTGCTCATATGCTACAGCCAGATTGCGGTGAACAATATAAAAGGAGGTGTCTATTTCACAGGATTTTTCCCATTCAGCAATCGCGTGTTCAGGTTGATTTTCATATAACAGGTTGCCTAGGTAGTATGGCGCACGAGCATCTTCTGGATTAAATTTCATTGCGTGATGTAAGACATCGATGGATTCTGCCCTGAAAGGAAAACAGTAGGTATATGGCATTTGACTGGCGGATTTATAATATTCCAATGCTTGCGCATTTTCTGCCAGTTTCGACCAGTAGAATCCCAGATAATAATACAGCATTGGATATGTGTTGCCTTGTTGCTCCAGACGCGAAAGCACATCAATAGCCTCTTCATAGAATCCGCAGTTCGAGTAGTCGGTGGCTAGCTCCAGGTAAGACTGGACCTTATCCCGCATGATCACTTTCAACTTATCAAGCAATTCGGAAGCTCGCTTATTTTCACCTAACATTGACATCAATACGACCAGTTCATTTTTGGCCTGGTGGTTTAGAACGTCTTTGCTCAAAACATGCTCTGCCTGCTTTATTGCAGCCTCAAAATCATTCATTTTTCTCAGGACAACCACTTTTAGGCTGAGTGCTTTGAAGTTGTTCGTATTGGTTGAAATCGCCCGATCGAGATGTTTCAAAGCTGATTCAAAATCGCTTCGCTGACAATCGATTTCGGCAAGTTGATAATAGGCTGGCGTATACCAAGCGACACTCCAGGATGCTTTATAAAGATAGTCATAGGCTTCATCTAATTTTCCCTGTGTTTTAAGCACCACACCCAGATAGTATAACGCCTCACCGTCTTTTGGTCTTGTGTAATTGGATGTGATTCGCTCTACGGCAATGCGTAATTTTTCTTCCGCTTCATGCCACATCTTACGTTTAATATATGAGATCCCAAGCTGGGTATTAACCCTATAATTTCCAGGATCCCGCTTCAGAGCTTCTTCATAGTAGGGCCTAGGCTCCAATGATGCATTGTAAAATTGGTTCAATCGAAGACCCGATAAATAAAGCTCCTCTATTGTCTTAATTTCTTCAGGAGGCGCTGGTGGTTTAAGCGCTTCTGGCATGGGATAATCAGGGGGATGGTGTTCAGCTGGTTTATAAGAAAGCAACGTTTTTCCTTTTTCACAAAGTAAAAGCACAGCTAAATCATCTTCTAAGATACTGGCAGGAAGCGAGACATCAGTACCAAACGGCTTTTCGGGACTTATCCTAATAGTATCCTGGAACAAAACCTCCCCTTTCGCCTTGAGGACCACTTTTGCTTGCTCATGATATGATGTGGTATTCATTCGAATCTTAATGAAACGATCTTCTGTTACTTCCAAATTCA
>Ga0111175_1162_pt1 | contig 11944 bp, 8 predicted proteins | sample DeeMarSWOR324_28_FD_80228 | JGI IMG/M metagenome (GOLD analysis project Ga0111175, IMG submission 80228) | Bacteroides sp. SM23_62
TCCCGCAATGATTTCCCTGTTAAATTCAGTATTTTTCAGAGAATGCCAGATGTTTACAAATGAATTGGTGGCCACTCCACCAAGGGCATTCTGCTTCTCCACAACAGCCACTTTTGCGCCCAGGCGAGCAGCCCTGACGGCAGCAAATACACCGGTACAACTTCCACCCAAAACGCAGATGTCAACCTCATCGATAACCGGCAATTGACTATCCGGATGATATTGCTTCCTGTTTTCTCTTGAGGTGAATGAAGACAGAGAGAGTGCCGATATACCCACACCGGCACCAATAATGCTATGTAAGAACCCTCTTCTGTTTTGATTATTCATGTTTTCAGGTTTTAACTGAGAGTAGTCCCGGGTCTGCCGGAAATCTGCAAAACCCGTACGCTACAGAATATAAAGTTAGTGGACACACTGATCAATTCAAATTTTCTAAGGTCATGCCAAAAAGTGGCGAAAAATCCAACCTGTCGGTATTTCCAATTAATATGCTAAATTTATATACATGATGTACGCTTAACAGAGATTATGAATTATCATTTGTGCCTACTGGACCGAGGAACCAGACATCCAGGCTATATTGAATGAAAGCGACGTAAAAATTTACCAGGACAATGATGTAGAGCTGTTCATTGCCGGAAGTGATGCTTGTTACGAATTCGAAATCAATGCTTATAGAACCATATATGAAGTGTTTTTCATCTGGGAGGATTCGTATATAAAAGGCAGCTATGATACACTGCCCGGATTAAGCCGGAATGCTTTACTTATATCCATTTTTCCATAACGATGTCATGAGCAGTAACAGAAATAACTAAATAACCAGAACATGAAAAGAAAAGAGTTTATTAAAACCTCCACCGGACTGATCGTCGCTTCCGCCCTTCCGCTATCCGCAATTGCCAGCGCGACACGATCATCCAACATGACAGAATCATTCACGGCGCCACGACCAGAGGAAAAGAGCATAAAACATTTAGATCTCAAGAAAAGCCTTGTATTCGGCATGATAGATGAAGATTTATCACTGGCAGACAAGTTTAAACTGGTAAAAGATTTAGGATTTGATGGTATAGAACTCAATAGTCCCAATGATTTTGATACAGGAGAAATTCTTGAGGCGAAAGAAAAAAGCGGCATTGAACTTCCCAGCCTGATCAACAAAGACCATTGGTCAAAACCCCTGTCTGATCCAGATCCGGATGTCAGGGCAGCATGTATTGAATCTATTGCCACCTCCCTGCAGGATATGAAGGATTATGGCGGTGATACGGTACTCGTTGTGCCCGGGGTGGTCAATGAAAAGGTCTCCTATGAACAGGCATATATCCGTTCGCAGGCATCCATCAGGGAATTGATACCCCATGCTGAAAAAACAGGTATACAGATCGCCCTTGAGAATGTTTGGAATAATTTCCTGCTGAGCCCGATAGAAGCCAGGCGCTTTCTGGATGAAATCAATCATCCCCTGGTTGGCTGGTATTTTGATATCGGGAATATCATACGGTATGGCTGGCCGGAACACTGGATAGAGACCCTGCATTCAAGGATTATGAAACTGCATATGAAGGAATACAGCAGGGATATAATGTTTAATGAGGGGGTACGCAAAGGATTCAGCGTTGAATTACAGGAGGGTGATAATAACTGGCCCGTAGTGATGAAAGCGCTCAACAATATCGGTTACAAAGGAAAATGGATAACTGCAGAAGTAAAGGGAGGCGACCGGAACCGTCTGCGTGATGTTTCCGAGCGCATGGACAGGATCATTCATTCATAGCAGTCCTGATTTAACAAAGCCATTGTAACTTGCAATTATTTAATGTTGTTAATCATTACTGATTGAAAGTCATATTATTTCTTATTATCTTATAACGCGGGTTAGTTGATGGAGTTTAACCTTAAAGAATCTTCCCCATGAAAAAATACACATCTTATCTGCTTACCGTACTGAGGATCCTGGTTGGCTGGCATTTCCTTTACGAAGGTATTACCAAGTTAATGGACCCTGGATGGACTTCAAAATTTTACCTGCTTGGATCAAAATGGATTTTTGCAGACCTGTTTCATTGGATGGCTTCGTCGCCCAATGTATTGAATGTGGTTGATTTTTTGAATGTATGGGGACTGATCCTGATCGGGTTGTCACTATTTATAGGGTTGTTCGTACGGTGGTCTTCAGTGTGCGGGGCTGTTCTGCTTTTCTTCTATTTTGTAGCATACCCCCCGATCTTTGGCCATACAGTCGGCGTCGTTGCCGAAGGTAATTACCAGTGGGTTGACAAAAACCTGATCGAACTGTTTATCCTGGTCGTTTTCGCGGTCCTTCCCACAGGATTTCTTTATGGGATTGACCGCTGGCTCAGGCAGTGGAGAGAGGAGAAACCGGATGCTCCCATTCCGGCATCAGGACCGGAAGGAAGATTTTCAAATAAACGCCGAGAATTCCTTTTGAACATGATCAGTGTTCCATTCCTGGGTGCATTTGCTTACGTGATATACAAAAAGAACAGATGGGACAGCCTGGAGAAGAAATTCCTGGCCGGGCAGCCCGATGCAGTATCCAGTGCCACCCTGAAAAGTTTTCAATTTACTTCACTTGAAGATCTGAAAGGGACCATACCGAAAGGAAAAATCGGAGAATTTGAACTGAGCCGGCTGATTATGGGGGGGAACCTGATCGGCGGCTGGGCTCATGCCCGGGACCTGATCTACGTGGATAAATTGATCAAGATGTACCATAACGATGAGAAGGTAATGCTGACCCTGCAACTGGCGGAACAATGCGGGATCAATGCCATCATCTCCAATCCGGCGCAATGCCGAATTGTCAGTAAATACCGGCAGGAAACAGGCGGAAAGATGCAGTTTATTTCAGATTGTGGTGTCGGGAATAATTTTATCGAAGGCATTGAAGTATCCATAGAAGGCGGAGCCCATGCCCTGTACAGCCATGGTGGAAAATCTGATATCAGGGTATACCAGAATGACCCATCTTTTTTTGACGAACTGGTTGAAGGCCTTGAACTCATCCGCAGTTATGGCAAACCCGCAGGCATCGGGGCCCACCGCATTGAGACGATAAAGGCATGTGTGGAGCGGGGCATCAAACCCGACTTCTGGGTAAAAACGCTTCATACCAACGATTACTGGTCAGCAGAGGTTGATCTTGAAAGAAAGGATGTTCCGGAACCCGGCTGGAAAGACAATAATTTCTGTTTAAAGCCGCAGGAAGCCATTGATTTCATGAGCAACCTGGAAGAACCCTGGATTGCCTTCAAGACACTGGCAGCCGGAGCCATAAGGCCTGAAAAGGGTTTCAAGTATGCATTTGACAACGGAGCAGATTTCATCTGTGTCGGCATGTATGACTTTCAGATAGTTGAGGATGTTAATATCGTATTAGATACCCTTGCCAATATCAGCCGTTCCCGGCCCTGGCGAGGATAAGTCCCATCATAGACCAAAGAACCATTGCCCCCTCCCGTTATTCCTAGCCTTCCCGGTACGGAAAGCGGCCACTGAAGACTCTTGCCAGCTTTCGGGGGGAGAAGTCCCGTTGCCATCTCTTTAATTGTTCATCAAGCCAACTTTTTGACAACAATGTTAGGCAGTAACCGTATAAGTTTTTTGATATCAATCTTTTGATACAATTAATTAACAAAAAATCACAATCATGAGAAAAGCATTATTTGTTTTACTGTTAGTTATTCCACTGGCATCGAATGGACAGATCTTTTTCAAGTTGGATGCCGGTTTAGGCGGAGCCTTTACATTTGGCGATTTAAAGTCTTATGGAATAATGGCCCATGTTGAACCAAAGGTTTTTCTATTACCTGGATTAAGTGCAGGATTACGGATTGAAGGAGACGCACTTTTCGGAGGGTCCATTTCAGATCCGGAAGGAACCGATCTTGAGGTGGGAGTTTCATCTCGCGCTGCTATTTTATTAAAGGGTGAATATTATTTCACAGATAATAAAACCCGTCCATTTGCGGGCTTTGGTCTTGGAAGGTATACCGTAGCTAATACGTCCGGATCAGGGACCGGCGGGGCTTCCATCGAGGCGGGAAATCATTTTGGAGTTGCACCCGAAATTGGAGTTACTTTTGGTAATTTCCGGTTATCCGCGATGTATCATATATTAACTGGTGATAACCTGGTTGAAATGTCCGCAGGATCTACCAGTGAGATCAGTATGAATTACCTGGTAATTCAGCTCGGGTTCAAAATTTTCTCAGTAGGAGAAAACAAATAGATACTCAGGATTTAGGGCCGATCAAATAATTCCTGACGAAATAGAATGACAGCAGAATCCTTTAAGGATGGAGATTGATTTTGATAAGGTAAATAAATTAAAGTGATACCAAGTAAATCATTCGGCAATTCCAGGAAAAATATATTACATAACTTTGTTACACGAAATCGATAGGTATATCATTATCTATACGGGTGAAATTAATGGCGCGCTGGATAATAATTACAGGTCTGATACTTATTATGATAGGTATTATACTTCATTTTGCTCCATGGATCTTAAAATGGTTTGGCAGATTACCAGGGGATATACGTATTGAAACGGAGAGATACAGGATTTTTATCCCCATTGTATCAATGATCCTGATTAGCATCATTCTAACCGTTATTATCAATTTTATAAAGCGATAAGTCCTGCCTTGTCTTACCAGACATACTATTTGAGAATCTGAATATTTTTGCACAACAGGAACCACGGAGAACTGACCTGTCCGGAAGCAGGGGATATCCTTTGATATCCAGATATGAGGGGGCCGTTATTAAAAATTACGAAGATTTAGAGGGTAGTATAAGAAGCATCCAATATTTAATATCACCGGATGAAGGTAAGTACAAAGTATACAGCAACTACCAATTAGCATATAAAAATGCCAATTATCATATTCTTTTTACCTGTTCTAATAAGAGGACAATAATTCGACTTTTTGGGGTGATGATTATTATGGTGGTCCCAATTCCACAAACAGATTTGGAGAAGATTATGGCGAGAGATATATATTAGTTACCCAGGAAATTATAGAAATCAATCCATTAGACGCATGGAATCAGGATCCCAATGTACGGGCTTTCCGCTGTAATAACTCTCATTGGCCAACAGGGCGGCACCCGCAGCGCGAAAACCAAATGTAGCATCTTCGATGATCTTCTTTTCTCCCCTGACACCCTGGAAGAAATTATTGAAATGATCATAATGACCGCCCTTGTAATCTGAGGGCGCCTCATAGATGGTTTCACCAAGATTCAGATCTGAAGATCTTTCTCCCCCGAAATTCTTATCATATTCCGCGATGATTTTTTTCTGGTTTTCTTCGGTGTAGGCGACCAATGCGTAACCGGTTGGTTTCTGACCCAGTTTTGACCGGACTAATTTCACGCTGTCTGAACCCACCTGCATTTCTCCTTCTGTACCCACCAGACGAAAACCATATCCTTCCCCGCTACCGGCAATGAAATTCACCCTGAAGGCAGCATTGAAGGCGGCATGGGTTTTTGTTTCCGGATAATCATACAGGGTCATGGTTACATCGGGTACATCCCTTCCATCCTTCCAGTATCTCAGTCCACCTGTAGAAAGCGCCCTGGTTGGCCCGTTGGAATCAAGTATAAAATGCAGGGTGGAAAAGGCATGCACAAAGAGGTCGCCGGCAACACCTGTCCCATAGTCCTTGTAATTTCTCCACCGGAAAAAACGTACCAGTTCGAAAGGAACTTCTGGTGCCTGACCCAAGAATGTGTCGAAATCAACCGTATCCGGATTGGCATCGGGCGGTATGGGATATTGCCAGGCACCCTGTGCGGAATAGCGGTCATTATACATATCCAGCATCACGAGTTGCCCGATGGCACCGTCTTGATACAACTGTTTGGCTTTTTCGTTTCCCAGTGATGACAGGCCCTGGCTGCCAACCTGCAGCACCCTGCCTGTTTCTTTCTGGGCTGCAATGAATTCACTGCCCTCCTCAAATTTTTGCACCATGGGTTTTTCACAATACACTGCTTTCCCTGATTTCAGGGTTTCAATGCTGATTTTCTTGTGCCAGTGATCAGGTGTGGCCACGATTACCGCATCGACATCCTTGCGATCAAGAATCTCACGGTAATCCCTGGTCACAAAAATATCATTCCCCCATAATTCTTTGGCCCTGTCAAGCCGACCGGTATATAAATCACAAGCAGCCACAAGTTTTACGCCCGGCACCTGAAGTGCTGTATTCGTATCATGACAACCCTGAATGCCGGAACCGATCAACGCCAGATTGATATGGTCGTTTGCTGCAAATTTATTGGTCGCGTAAGACCTCGGTTTCATCAACAGCAGTTGATTACCGGTTCTGGCAAATAACAAGGGTGATGAAGATACAATGGCTGTGCCCAGCACAGTTTTCTTGATGAATGATCTTCTGGATGAGTTGCTGTCAAGTTTTTTCATGGGTTATGTAGATTAATTGAATGGACAATGTTATTGCAATTTACGTTATTCCTGAAAATCTCCGTAATCTCTGGGATTTTTCAATTACCTGGGAATATATTTTCTTAAACATGAACGTTCTTTGCCTCCATGAAAAAGCTTCAATTGGATCAGCGGCTGTTTTTGTTACAGGTTGGGGCCTCCATCCTGATGGAAAAAATATGTAATCCGAGGATTAAAAGTAATGCTGGACCAGGATCTAGCTGAATTTTGTGAGGTTTCGCAGGAATATAGATCGATTCCCTTGGATTTTATTCATTATGGCACGTTGCCGAGGAGGGAGATCCTCAGAGACAATCTACCCAACCATTTGACAATTTATACATATTGACATAACTTTATTTGAGTTATCTCACATTTTGCAGAAAGTGACGGTATACTTGGACAGTTCTGGCGGGAATAATATGCACAACCTGAATTGATGAAGTCAAGTACTTTTATCGAAAAGATCATACGTAACCCTATCATTCAGACGCTTGTGATTTACATAAGTGGTGGTTGGATCATTCTTGAGATCACTGAGTATTTTATTGAGAATTTCGGATTGAATGAAAGTGCCAGGAATATTCTGCTGATCATTCTTCTCATTGGCTTGCCTGTCGCTGTTTTACTTGCTTGGTCCCTTCAAAGGAAAAAGCATGAAATCCCTCCGGAGAAATTAGCGCTAAATGAAGAAACCAGTGCTAAGCAAGAAAAGACGGTTAACCACAATCTTCCTGTACAGCTTACAAGTTTTATCGGCCGGGAAAAGGAAATACCCATAGTCAAACAATTGATCAATGACCATCGCCTTGTGACGCTTATCGGCGCAGGGGGTTGTGGTAAAACGCGTCTATCTGTTGAGGCAGCTGTTCATCTGGTTCAGGACTATGAGGACGGTGTATGGTTTGTTGACCTGGCACCCATTGCATCTGGGGACCAGGTGGCGAAAGAAGTGACTGAAGTTCTGAAAATAAAGGAAGTACCCAACCAGCCTATTATTGAAACACTTATTGATAAGATCAAGGTTAAAAAACTGCTGATCATCCTGGATAACTGTGAACACCTGATTAAAGCCTGCGCTGAAATTGCGGTGAATCTGGTTCAATCTGTTCCGGGACTTAAAATCCTGGCAACAAGCCGGGAGGCTCTTTGTATTACAGGTGAACAGGTATGGAGGGTTCCTTCCCTTACTTTGATTGACCCTAAGACCATCATTGATGTGGAACATGCAAAAGACTCTGAAGCGGTGCTGCTTTTTACCGACCGTGCCCGGATGAATAACCCGGAATTCAAGCTGGAAACAGCCAATGTGAATGAGGTGGTCACGATTTGCAATAAGCTGGATGGAATTCCGCTTGCCCTTGAGCTGGTAGCGAGCCGTACCAGGCACATGAATACCCATATGATCCTGGAAAGGTTTTCAGACAGGTTTGATCAGCTTTCTTCATCCGATCCGGGAACCTCAAAACGCCAGCAGACCTTGCAAGCAACCATTGAATGGAGCTATAACCTGCTTTCAGACAGTGAAAAAATCCTATTTGTCAGGCTTGCTGTTTTTTCAGGCGGATTTGATATTGAGGCTGCAGAGGAAATATGTTCGGATGATCAACTATCCAGGGAGACTGTCATGGATATGCTGTTCCGGCTGGTGGACCGGTCCCTGGTTTATACCATTAAAGGTACTGATCAGTCCATGCGATATAACAGGCTGGAAACATTGCGGCAATTTGGTCATCAAAAACTCCAATCCCGAAAAGAGGAGGATGTCATCATGAACCGGCATTTGCAATATTTTTTAAAGATGGCAGAAGCGGCCCATGATGAGCAATTCGAATCACAACTCAAATGGCTAAACAAGCTGGAGCAGGAACATGATAACCTGAATGCCGCCTTGAATTGGTCAGAAAAACATTCCCCTGAAGAATTTGTCCGGTTATCCGGTGGGCTGGCCTGGTTCTGGAGCATGCATTCACATATTTCAGAAGGTAAGGATTATCTGGAAAGGGCCATGTCCAAAGATGACAGTAATTCCGGAGCATATGCCCGTGTATTATATGGACTGGCCATGATTGTATTTTATTTTGGGGAAATTCCCAGGTCGCTTGATCTTTTGGATGAAAGTCTGAAAATCTGGCGTCAGCTCGACAATCTTTGGGAACAGGCTGTTGTTTTAAGTTACTTCAGTTTTGTGCTCTCTGCTTCCGGTGATCAGGAAACCGGATTGATGTACAGTGAGGAGAGTGTGGAAATAGCCAGGAAGATTGGCAATCCCATCCTGATTAATTATTGTCTGATTGATTTATGCCAGAGCTATATCCATTCAAAACAATATGAACGGGCCAAGCCCATGATTAAGGAGTTTCTTGATTCCGCTGAGGAGCAGAAACAATCTGATTTGATAATAAGAGCACGTCGTTTTCTTGGCGATTGTGCACTTGGTGAAGGAAACTTTGAGGAAGCTGAAAAGGGATATGGTCTTGCTCTTGAAACAGCGTTAAAATACGGAAATATCCTTGATGCAGCCGTAGAACTTCAATGTATAGCTTTTTCGGTTTCAGGGCAGTCAAGATTGACCAAGGCAATCCGGTTAGATGCTGCAGCATGTGAAAAACTCAGAAGCCTGGGGGTCAATCTTTACGGATTAATTAAAATCTATGACGAAAAGATTGACACCTACATCGGAGGGGCCAGGGAAAAACTGGGAGAAGAATTCACCCGGGAATATGAAGAAGAAGGCAGAAATATGGGATTTGAGGCCGCAGTTGAATATGCCCTGGATTTCAATAAGGACTAAATAAGTTAAATTGAACAATAACCTATAGTTCTGGCAAGGCTGAAAAGACAGGGAGTCTAAAATTGAAAATCTATTATCCACTCGTATACATGTCCGTCACGGACATCGATTAGGAATGGAGTTATCTGTGTTGCCATTACCACTAAACCGTTACTTCAACTTCACTGGTTTGATAGAATCTGACATCGCTGAATATATCTGTCCATTGCACGTCATCCGTAAACCGGTCAGGATTAAGCTGATTCAACAGGCCGAATGTGCCAACTCCCGCCAGAATATGGTGAGGATGCAAGCTGAGCATCTCCCGTGAGTGATTGTTCCAGTAATAGGTGACAAGATCAGCATACCGGTTCACAGCCTGCCGTATATCATCCGTCCTGTAATCCGGGGCCAGTCCAGACATATACATCAGGGCATAAAGCGCATCCAGTTCGAGGTAAGCCATAACATGTATCGACTCTCTTTCATACCATCGCCCGTTAGGCAGTTGGAGGTCCAATACACTGTCAATAACTTTCTCGGGGTATGGAAATCTTCTTCTCAGATGCTGGTAAATAGGAAGTATGTGGACACTTCCTCCCAGGGGTTGGTGCCGGTCAGCATGAGTGACTCCTTTTTTCCACCATCCGGATTTTTCATCAATGTTCTCATCCAACCAGGCAAAGACCTCATCCTTCCAGGCATCACTGCACCTGGAACTCATGCTGTAGCAATGCATCCCACCCCAGAAAAGATGAGAGGCATCCCACTGTTTTGCCCAGTCGAGGCTCTCCAGCCAGGGTATTACTTCTTCGATCTGATCAAATTCATCATATAATTTTACAGGATACTTCTGTTTACCTCCCAAAACACCCAGGGCTCCGATCACCATACCATTCGCATGATGAAACGAATGGCCGTAAGTATCACAATAGCTGCCATAATTTGACCCTCGGTTTATGGCAAATGAATTAATGAAATCTATCCATTGCTGCCGTTGCAAATCGCTTAAGGTGACCATCAGATTTTCACCCATAATGGTTCTCATGATAGCCACATCACAGGAAGCGTATAGACTGGGACGCATACCTGTTCCACCTCTGTAACTTCCGTAGGGACCGCTTTTATCTAATAGGGAATTACAATGGTTTAAGATGGTTTTACGTACACGTGAGAGTTCTACTTTGTTATTTTTCTTATTGCCCCATATGGCAATGTTGGGAATTACAGCAACAGTTGTGGCCAGGGACAATGACCGGATAAATTTTCTTCGATTCATATGAATATCAGTTAAAATTTAACTACGACCTTTGAGTTATAAATTACGAAATCAGGTTGAGAAAGCAATCATTGAGTTTTCGTCATTAAACCTTCCTCGTGGACCCCTCCCATGGAAATAACAAATCTCTTTTATACCTTTCGATATTAGTAAAATATGTCAACCATGGTAAAAATTGCGATGATTGGAGCCGGAAGCCTGGTGTTCTGCCAGACGCTTGTTAAGGATATCCTTGCTACAGAAGCCCTGAAGGGATCTGAAATCTGTCTGATGAGCCGAACAAAACCAAAGCTGGACAAAATGCATGATTATGTCTCGAGTGTAATCATTGATAACAAGTTACCGGCCAAGGTATCTTCCACGCTTGATCGAAGGGAAGCTTTAAAGGGGGCAAAATATGTTATTGTAATGATACAGGTGGGTGGTGTTGATGCCTTTGGAATGGATTACGAGATCCCACTGAAATATGGTGTAGATCAATGTATTGGCGATTCATTGGGTCCGGGTGGTGTGTTCAGGGCATTGCGGACCATCCCCGTATTGCTGGATATAGCCAGAGATATGAAGGAGCTCTGTCCCGATGCAGTGATGTTGAATTATGCCAATCCGATGGGTGCCGTTTGCACTGCCCTTGGCAAAGCCTCAGAAATCTCCTTTATCGGTCTATGCCATGGTGTGCAGACCACACTCGATCTGATCAGCCGGTATGTAGAGGTTTCCAAGGACGACATTGTGTTCCTTGCTGCCGGCATCAATCACATGGCCTGGTTTCTGTCCATCAGGGACAGGCGTGACGGACGTGATCTCAATCCCGTGCTCAGGGAAAAAATTGAACAACCGGAGTATTATGTCCAGGAAAAAGTGCGGGCGGAAGTAATGCGTCATTTTGGATATTTCATGACGGAAAGTACCGGCCATCTTTCCGAGTACCTGCCCTGGTTCAGAAGCAGTGAAAGAGCGCTGAAACTCTATTGTGACCAGCCCGATTTCGGGGGTGAGTCCGGAGCTTATTATAATTACTGCAGAATGATTGCCGATAAATTCCAGCACATCAATTATCTGGAACATGAATCAACAAAGCTGTCCGGGCGCAGTGTGGAATACTGTTCTTACATACTGGAAGCCATTGAAACAGACAAGGTCTTCCGTCTCAATGGCAATGTCCGGAATGACGGATATATCACCAATCTCCCAGCGGGTTGCTGCGTGGAAGTCCCCATTTACGTTGATTCAAGAGGCCTGCATCCTGAAAGTGTCGGTGCTTTGCCGTCGCAGTGTGCTGCCATGAACCAGAGCAATATCACGGTGCAGGAATTGACCGTCCAGGCAGCCCTGAGCGGCGATCCTGAATATGCCATGCATGCCGTCGCCATGGATCCGTTGACTTCTGCTGTTTGTACCT
>Ga0111175_1163_pt1 | contig 11926 bp, 12 predicted proteins | sample DeeMarSWOR324_28_FD_80228 | JGI IMG/M metagenome (GOLD analysis project Ga0111175, IMG submission 80228) | Bacteroides sp. SM23_62
ATGATGCCGGCAACTGTGAATGATCCCAGGCTATCAAGGACATTCCCCTCATACTGTCTCAACAGGATCTCCTGGCCATAAGCATTGACTCCGGGGAAAAGTCTTTCCGCGAGTCCGGCATCCAGGAAGACCGTGTTCGGCAGGCCCAGGTCCTCCTTCCTGCCAGCCATGCATTCGATATTAAAGAAATCAAGTAATGCCGTATCAGCGATTACCGATTCTGAAACTTTATAATCGGATTCACCGGCACGGATCTCATTGTTGTTCGTGTAGATAAATGAAGTCATGTTTTCAATTTCCGGCCTGCCGGAAAGTGCATCGGGATAGCAGGCAAATGAACGCGACCAGTATTTCCCATCCGTCAGGCGGGAAATGATCCGGTAGGTCCTTTCATGGTCCGGTATTTTCTTATCAAAACCCTGTTCATGGGAAGCATACACAAGGATCACGATGCATGCTGCAAGCGATATGGACAATCCCCCAAGATTAATGAGTGTAAAGGACCTTTGCTGCAGCAGTTTTCTGATGGCAAGCTTTAAAGGGAATGCGCTCATATCAACATCAACATAGTCATACAAACATACAACTTATTTTTAAGTTAACACAATTTATCTTTAAATATTTTAACTTATTATTAAGTTGGTCGTGGTCTGTAAGTATACAAACTGCCCGCTTTTACCGGATTTTCCAATTGTCATCAATATCCTCATCCTAAGTGAAATATACTGAATTTCAGTCAACTTCCAAGTCTTTTAGCCGGCTAAAATGGGGGTTTCGACCGATTTCTACTAAACCATCACCAAAATCGTCAAAGCTAACGAAAAAGACCTCGCAGATCATTGATCTACAAGGCCTTACGGTGTTGGGGGGGGGTACCAGCTACACCCCTGATTTCTTTACGGTTTTTAACGGATTTTATATCTTATGTAAACCATACTTTGCTGGCTAAGCTATTCATAAAGTGGTTTTTGTCTAACACTTCGAATATTCACTAATTCAATTACCCTTTTCCGCGGATAAAGACGATATGTTATAATTGTTAATCGGTTCATCGGTCCTCTATACAAATTCTTCCTTCCCTTACTCCTCTGAAGCATTCTGGGATTCTCGCTCAATGATTCCAGAAACTTTGAGGTTTCCTGAAGAAACATTTTTACCTCTCTTTCAGTCCAATTCTCGATCAGATAGTTAATAATGCTATCATAGCTTTGTTCTGCCCTTCTAGACCAGATAATTTTTAAAGCCATTTTTTGTATTTAGCCATTACCTGTTCATGAGCAACTGACTCGCCTCTATCCAGTTGAGATAAACCTTCTAATATCTCGGTTTTTTCATCTTCCCCTATCGTATCCCACCAATCATCTTCTTGTTTTCTCAAAGATTCAATTTTATCCAGGATATCCTCGTCATTAAGCTTCGTTATCCAACCGATAATATCTAATTTTTTTGCCGCCAATCCCATAATTCAATCTTTTAATGATAACACAAAATTACAAAAAATTGAAGCTTGCTCAACTAGATAGGTTCCAACTTTCAAATCCTGAGTTTATACCAGGCATCAACCGAAGTCTGCTTATTCCTTGGTTCAAAAATTCGTATCATTATATAAATACCTGGATCATGACAATACTTGAATTAAAAAATATTCTAATTCATTGGATCTCAGTGATAAATGATATCCGTTTTCTTAAAGCCATTAAGACAATTCTTGATGAAAAGGCAGAGGATACAGTTCTTGTTCTAACTGAAGAACAAAAACAAGATATAATCCAATCCAGAAAAGAAATCAAGGACGGTTTATTCATAAGTAATGAGGAATTAGATAAGGAAATTCAAGCATGGCTAAAGGCAGAATAATCTGGTCACATATGGCCTATTACACTTAATACAACCTTCCTTAGGAATAAGAACCAACGAAAAATCAATACGAGCATTAATTGTGGGAGATTATATCATTTTCTATGAGACATCTAAAAATGACATAATTATTCATACTCTATGGGATTGTCGTCAAAATCCAAAAGATCTTGTGATTAAGTAATCATAAGTAATCCAGAAGATTTATCTAGCTGGTTGATTATTAACGACCTGCTGAATTTCAAAAACGTCAATTAAATCATCAACGGCCAAAAGAAAATCCCTGTAGAACATTAGTCTACAGGGTTTTACGATTTGAAGATGTTGTACCACCTGCACCATGTCTTTCTTTACGGAATTTAACCCATGTTAACGCAGAGCGAAAATATTTTGCGTCTGAGAACCTAATCTCTGCTCTAAATTTTACTTGAGTAGTAAAACAAGGAAAAACTAGACAAACAAATTCATCAATGCTGGCATCAGCGAACCCCTTTATATCAATATTTACCATGTTGTAATATTGCAACATAAAGTTCCAATTCTATCTTAGGATTTCCTCGCCGAATATAGATAACCTAACCCTGGTCAACTCATTATATACTCTCTTTCAGATAAATTTTAAAATGACACTGCTTTTAGCAAACCTGAACTTGCGCCAATCAATGATTTTGTAATCCCGCTGCTCTAAGGCCTTCCATCATTTTTTCTGCCAATACTTCATCCCTCACATGAATCTTCAGGTACTCCATTGGATCTTCTTTAAAAGAAGGATGTAATTCTATCAGACGATCGTATTAACACCTCGTCATTATCCAAATGATACTTTATACGGCCATCTTGTATTTACGCTGAAATATGAAGGAATAAAACCGGTAAGGATTCAGAACCGGCAAATTCAAACCGGCCCTGGGGGAAAGGAGAAACTCGCCCGGAGGACATTTTTACCTTTATCCGGGAAAATCAATGGGCGATATACTGAGATGTTGAACGGGATTACGAAATACCGGAAACCAGGCTGTTAACTTTAAATTACCCGGTTATTCCCTCCGTCAATCGGAACCTGTGCACCGGTGGTTTTAGCGAACACAGGACCGCACATCTCGGCGGCAAGCTCCGCTGCATCGTGGCTGTTAATTTCAACCTTGAGAATATTATTCGTCTTGTAATCTTCGACGCTCATGCCATAATGCGAGGCGCGCGCCTGAAGGACCTCGTCGGTCCATATCCCGGTATCAAACACACCATGCGCGTGTATGATGTTGACACGTATTCCGTCACCGCCCCATTCCAATGCAGCAACACGGCCCAGTTGCGTCAATGCAGCCTTGGAAGTGGAATAGGCAGCGGCACCGGGTCCGGGCGCCAGGACATTCCGCGAACCATTAATAACCACACGGCCTCCCTTCCTGGCAGCTTTCAGATGGGGATATGCCTCACGCATCATTATCAGGTTGGCGTCGAGATTAACACTCATAACGCGGCGCCATTCATCCAGCCTGATCGAGCTGATATTGCAGCCGCCCGGGAAAACGCCGGCATTCAGCACCAGCATATCCAGGCTGCCAAAAGTTTCAACTGTTCTGTTTACCGCCTTGATGACAGATTGCTCATCGCTTATGTTACATTCTATGCCAAGGCAGTTTTTGCGATCCATTGTTTCCTGAACGGTTGGATTGATGTCCAGTCCGGCAACAGAGGCTCCCCGTGCAAGGAATGAATCCACACACGCCTTCCCAATACCTGAAGCAGCCCCGGTTATCAGAACCACTTCACCGGAAAAGATTTCTTTCATAAGTTTATATAACTGGATTAAAAACAACACTGAAATACATGGCTAAGCTCTGGTAAGTCAAGGCCTTTGATCCGCTGTCGTTATCTTTACTTTCCGGCCATCTCATCGTGGATCTTAACAGCTTCATCGATGCTGCGATCCTCGTGAATAATGGCTTTCAGCGCCCGGGCCACGGCAGGAGGATTTTCGGCCTGCCAAACATTACGTCCAAGATTAACTCCCACAGCACCCCTCTGTATTCCATCGTGAACGAATTCCAGGACCTCGCGTACGGTATCGCACTTTGGCCCTCCTGCAATCACAACCGGTACGGGACATCCCTCGGTGACTTTTTCGAAATCTTCACACCAGTATGTCTTGACCACACTTGCGCCAAGCTCGGCAAAGATGCGCGCACACAGCGCCAGGAAACGGGCCTCCCGTTTTTCAAGTTCCTTGCCGACGGCCGTTACTGCCATGACCGGTATGCCATATGGCTCGCATAAGTTAACCAGCTCTGACAGGTTGCCAAGTGTCTGTTTCTCATGTTCTGTGCCCACGAAACAGGAGACCCCGACTGCCTGGGCATTGAGACGAATAACCTCCTCAATCGAAGTAGTCAGCATCTCGTTTGAAAGGGGACCGCCCACCACACTGGTACCACCGGATACCCTCAGTATTAAGGGCAGACTGTCCTCCGGGTCTATGCAATTTCGTATTATTCCCCGCGTGGCAAAGAGAGCATCGCAGTATTGTTTTATTGGTGCAACGGTCTCACCCGGTTTTTCAAGTTTATTGGTTGGCCCCAGGAAATAGCCATGATCGATCGGTAGATAGAAGCATTTTCCATCTGCACCGAAAAGCTGTGATAATCTGTTTTTCTTTCCCCAATCCATGAATGATGTGTTTTAAATTTTATAATCAACTGTATATGAAACCTCGAGATAGGGCTTGAGATAATCCTTGAACTCTGCGTGTACCGCATGTTCCCTGAAGGTTTGTATGTCCTCCAGCGAATCAAATGCAGAGTTAACGACAATATCACCCGGATTGGAAGATGCACCGATATTGGTGCCAACCTCCCACCGGCGGATCACACCTATGGTACCCTCCATTTTTTCAAGTTTTTCAAGGATGAGTTGCTTAACATTATCCGGGGTGTCTGCATTAAGCTTGATGACAACAACATGTGCAATCATTTTTTCTATTGTTTAATGATTTTAAGTCGCAGGTCAACCTCCCCCTGCTGTGCCGGTTCCAGTCCTTTCCAGAGAACCAGAGCGTCACTGAGAGAAGTGGCATTGAATATCTCTGAAGTGTAAACCTTCATATCAGGAAAACGGTTGGCCATCAACTGTGTAAATATCGGAATTTTTGAGAAACCTTCTTTAATGTTAAGGTTCCGGGTTTTGTCCCCCTCCACTGTAATGAGATGTATGGATTCGATGGCCAGATCAATAAGGTCGAGAATCAACCGCTGTTAAGCCTTTTTTAAATCCTTGAAAGAAGAAAACTAATTAAAAACAGAACTTTATTGAAAAGAAGTATTGATTGAATAAATACATCTCTTAATTTTAATCATTCAGGAATCCGGATTTTGCTGATCGCACACAGTCATTGCTGACCACCAGTATCTGGTGGCGAGGGGTGACACAGGCTTTATGAAGTTTAACACCATGCAAAAGGATATTAAAGACCTGGTTGAAATATCCAGGCATTACGGCAAAAACAAAAGGGCCGTCATAGCCGGAGGCGGGAACACATCACTGAAAACAGCGGACCGAATGTGGATCAAGGCCAGCGGTTTCCCCCTGGCAACCATTGAAGAGGGAGGATTCGCCATTATTGACAGGGAGAAACTGCATGTTATTTCTACAGCGGTTTATTCAGAGGATCCTTTTGAGCGTGAAAGGGAGATAAAGTACGACCTGACGGCGGCCAACCTCACTCCAGGGCGCAGGCCATCTGTGGAAACATCGCTTCATGACCTGATCAATTATAAGTTCGTTGTCCATCTTCATCCAACCCTGGTAAACGGGATATTGTGCAGTGTGGAGGCCGATAAACATGTTGATGCAATCTTCGGCAGTGAAACACTTTACCTTCCGTACACTGATCCGGGTTACAATTTGTACAAAGAGATTGAGAGACAACTCGCCACATATAGAAAATCCTCGAAGACGGATCCTTCTGTCATACTGATCCAAAACCACGGTATATTCGTCGGGGCAGATACTACGGATGAGATCCGGGAAATATATGACCGGATCTTTGAGCTACTTGAGAAAAATGCAGTCGAATCCCCGTCGGAAGAGCTCAGCGAAATACCCGGGGATTTATTAGATGTACTGCCAGCTTTGCGGATGATGGTCTCCAAAAGGCGGCTAAAAACATTACGGCTGAGGAATAACGGTCTCATTGAACATTTTACCACATCGGAAGAGAGCTTTAACCTCATCAGCAAGCCCTATACTCCGGACATTATTACATACTGCAAATCCAATTATCTCTACTTTGAAAACAAAGGGTCAGCCGGGGATCTTAGGAAAGACCTGGGCATTGAGATCGGTGCGTTCAAAAAACGATTTGGGTATCTTCCTAAAGTATTATTGATCAGGGGAATAGGAATGATCGCTGTAGGAGACAATGCAGCGGACGCAGATAACATTCTGGATATTTACGAGGATAAGATGCTGATTGCCTGGCATTCCAGTTCTTTCGGCGGTCCGCGCCCCATGACGTATGAGCAGATCCGGTTCATCGATACCTGGGAGGTCGAACACTACAGGAGGAAGACGGCAACAGGAGCTGCAGGAAGCGGACCGGCAGACCAGCGAATCGTAATTGTAACGGGCGCGGCCATTGGATTAGGGGCAGGTATTGCACGCGGACTTTTCAATAAGGGTGCAAACGTGGTTATTGCCGATGTGAATGAGGAAGCCGGAAAGGGAATGCTTGAAGAACTAGATAACATGGAATTGAAAAACCAGGCCATGTTCGTGAAGACAGACATTTCCGATCCCGAAAGCTTGGAAAAACTGATGCTTGAAACCGTGGCATCCTTCGGGGGAATAGATTGTTTTATCAGCAATGCGGGGATATTAAGGCCCGGGGGACTCGATGAAATGGATGATGAGACCTTTGACCTGGTCACCAGGATCAATTATAATGCCTACTTCTACGGGGTTAAAGCAGTCAGCAGGATCATGAAGATCCAGCAGGATGCCCATGCAGCCAATTCGGATGACAATGATCAGGAAAGTGAAAAGAGATTTTTTGATATCATCCAGGTCAACTCTATATCCGGACTGACCGGAAGTAAAAAGAATTTTGCCTGTGCCGGCGCACAATTCGGGAGCATCGGTCTTACCCAGTCCTTCGCCTTGGAGCTTGCCCCGTATAATATAAAAGTCAACTCAATCTGTCCCGGTAATTTCTTTGAGGATCCTCTCTGGATGGATCCCGAAAACGGGTTTTTCCTGCAATACCTGAACGCCGGTAAAGTTCCAGGAGCGAAAACCATTGAGGATGTCAGGAAGCACTATGAATCACAGGTACCTCTTGGCCGCGGATGCCGTGTGGAGGATGTCCTGAAAGCTGTCCTGTATATCCTGGAACAGGCGTATGAAACCGGGCAGGCCATTCCTGTAACGGGCGGGCAAATCATGTTAAAATAATCAAATTTTTGCCAGATCCGACCAGGGCGGTGGTTCCACTCCAGTACCGGTTAGCCGAGAAAGTGCCTGTATGTTGTCAACGTTCATACATGGATACTGATAATTAAGCATGTAATTTTAAATATGAACTTCAATCCTTATTTGCTATACATATATTGCAGCTAACATATAATTCTACTGCCAATATCGGGATCTCTATCCAAAAAACCGGACAGTAATAAATTAGAGTTTCGTAAATATTAGATTTCATCAACGGAAGCATCAACGCTCAAAAATAAATTCCCGTAGTGCGCTAGTTTACAGAGATTTACAGTATATGGTCGTGGTACCACCTGGAATCGGACCGGAGCTTTCCAGGTTTGAATGGATTGTTGAAGTGATCTGATTCCAATTCATTGTGCCTGGCCATCATTCTTTCACGTGAAGAAAATGCTTCCCACCTTAACTTATTTGAAATTTTAACCGCCCTGAAAAGTTCTGCTGCGAATAACATTATTTTATGTTCACCGTTATAAAATAACCATTTAATTATTAAACGCGATACTTAAATTCCAGCGGATGAAAACAATTAAAATGTTCGTGTTATTAGCCATACTCCCCATGGGTATTGGTTCCATCCTGTATGGTCAGGAAAAAGTCAATGGTCCTTCAAAATTTTCTGCCGGAGTTATGGCCGGATATAACAGGGGATACGGTATGCGGGCAGACCTGACACTCCAAAATACTGCCAATGAGCTTCCGTTTGAGCTCCGGTTTGGACTTGGATACACCATCCTTAACCCGGGTAATGCAGCGGATGCCCGCCGAATATTCATTAATAATGCCACCAATGGAGAACCTGAGAAAAAAGGAAGATCCATAGATTACAGACTTGATTTCTTATTTTCTAAATCTATTTTCGGCTTACCTCATTCTTACATCATTCTTGGTCCCAGGGGATCCGCCTTTAAGGGGAATTTTAAATACATTGGCGGGAACGAGGATTTTGATGTCACCTCGCATCAATGGGGAGTTGGTGGAGGAATTGAAAGTCATTTTAAAATGAAGGAAAATCTGAATCTTGTAATAGCCCTCGGACTCGACTTTTATTTGCCGAGTACATTGCATGGTCATGATACCTCATATAGTCCCGATAATGACAATGTGAATTCAAGAAATGACAATGAGAACAACGATGTTCCTTTTACCTACAAGGATGCCGATAAGGCCATATACCAACCCAGGTTTATGCCCTTTGCAATGATTGGCCTGACTTTCGGCTTGTAGATTATTCCGGGAATCTTTCTTTCACCAGCTCTTCCAGCCTAAACATATGGAGTCTTCCGGATAGAATTCCCGGATCAGACCGATTATATTCTTGGTGTTTATGCAGCGAACGGAAAAAAAGTGTATACTTCAAGGATTTACTAATCGCATCATCCTTCATTAATTTTTAATATGGGACTCCGGGCCCGGGCAAACAACCCCATGGGCCAATGAATATTTTATCAGGGTTCAGTTTTAAAACTGAAGGTCCGGGGGATGATACCGACCTTGAAAGTGTCAATCGGAGTTGCGTTAGGAAGAAAGCGGTAGACCACTCCCCCTTGGACGAAGTCAATGGCATCGGCTACATAGATCTCGGAGGATGAAGGATCAATCCCCAATCCATTATATCCTCCTGGAAAGGTTCCTGTATAGGGACTTTCGATATAAAGCTCCGGTTCTGATTGTGATGTGACTGCGTATCGGTAAATATGCCGGTTGATGAAATAGAGGGTGTCACCTGTCCCGTTGATCTTCACTTCTGAAGGATTGTCCCCAAGCTCAAACCTGAAAATCTTTTCGACCTGCCTGGTTTCAGCATCGATCCGGATCAGGCCGGGGGCTTCATATCCATACGGGCTTCCCTCAAATCCGCCATCTGTCAGGGTCCAGATCTTGTCATATCTATCCAGCACAAGGGAATTGGGCTGGATCAATACCTCGATGGAATCAACCACCTGGTCCGATTCAGTATCAATTACCAGGATCTTGTTGTCATAGCTCCAGCAGTTGGTGAAGACATATTTACCATATTGCACCATTTGCCCGGTTGGGTGCTGGTAGTAACTCGGATTATAGTTGTTCACATTAATGGCACCAGTAACCGCATAAGTCTGAGGATTGACAATGGATACAGCCTTTGCATAAAGATCGGTCACATACGCTTTGGAATCACTCAGAAAATGCATATACCGCGGTGAAGTGAGTCCGGTGATCTTTCCGGTTAACTGAAAGGAATTTGTGTTGATCACCTGGATCTTCCCGCTGTTATTGACCACGATGTACCCAAGGCTGTCCCGGATGGTCATGGACAGGGCCACATCGCCCAGGGGCAGGCCATTAGTCTCGAAGAAAACATCATTATAGACCTCCCTGGTTGTGATATCATAATAGGACAGCGATGCATTGTTATACATAAAATTCCCTTCGTTGACAATGAACAACCCCCGGAAAGGACTCTCCACATCAGGCTTCCTGAAATTCCATAATTCCTCATCCCTCATGCAAGAATTCATCACCAGGAGCGAAAGCAATAATATGGCAGCCCTTCTAAACACCATTACAGTTTTATCATCAACATCAGCAGGTAATTCCTGCCCGGCATCGGTCTGTACAGCACAGAATGATAGGTCTCATCAAACAGGTTATAGACCTTGAACTCAGCTGTGAAGGATACCTTGTTCCACCGGAAATCCTTCCCCGCGACCAGGTCATTCATAAAGTAGGGGTACAGCCAGTCCCTCCGGGTCGGGTCATTGCTGGAGGTGGTGTACCGCTCGCTGTAGGAATTATGCTGCCAGGTCAGGAAAAATCCCCGCCAGGAAAGATTGACCATCACATTCCCGGAATGGACAGGGATGTAGGGCAGCTGCTTCCCGTATGATTCATCGCTCCAGACCAGCGGGTCCCCGTAATTGGTGGACCGGGTATAGGCATAGGTCCCGGCCGTCTTATAGGAAACCGGTCCCAGGCTACCATGCAGCATGGCAGTGAATTCCAGTCCCCGGGCCAGCACCCGCTTGATATTCTGCGGCTCCCAGTACCCCTTGAAACTGGGGATCCAGATGATCCAGTTGGTGATATCCGAGCGGTAAGCCGTCAGCTCGGTCTTCAGCAGGTGCCCGAGGCTACCGCCGCCACCACCCAGTACTGCCTGGTATTCCACACCCAGCTCATAACTCAAACCTTCTTCAGGCTGCAGGTCAGGGTTCCCGCCGGGCTGCCAGTAAAGGGAGTTCAGCGAAGGCACCTTGTAATTCCGGGCAATGTTCCCCTTAAGGATCAGATCCTCGCCCTTCAGCACACGGAAATCAAACCCTAAATAAGGCACCAGCGGGGTTCGTTTCCCGTCGATCCAGTCCTGCCGCAGCATGAAATTCACATTCACCCGCTCGGCAAAATTCCGCCGCAAAGCAACAAACCCTGAAACCTCGGCCCGCGACCGGTCATATCCCGACCCAGTAACCGTATCGCGAGAAACCACATCATGGTAATCCGCATGCACCCGTCCCTCGGCCGAAAACAAAGACGAAAAATCATGCGAGTAGGAGAGGGTGTTCAAAAAACTGTGCTGACGGCTTTCCGAGTATATCGCAGGCACCAGCCCGACACCCGGCACCTGGTTCCGCAGGGAATAATTCAGCTTTTTATCCGAATACCCGCTCCGCACCATTAACCGCCCGGAAGCGGCATAATGCTTCCAGTCCGCCACCACCTTATGGTCAACATCCTGCTGCCGGTTCAGGTTGGAGTTGTCGGGACCCTCGTAACTCGTCGCCCGGGGAATGGAACGATCCGCCGCCTGTCCCCACCACTTCAGAGACAACCGGTTTTTCATATTCGGACGGAAATAAAATTCCTGCAGGATCCCGTACCTCGTATAACCGGCATTGTCATTGGTGTCGACCGGATGGGTGATCCCACCTGTCTCCGGGTCGACATTGGCGATCCCCCGGTTGATGAACCTGAAATCATTCGCAGAGTAATTATGGTACAAGCGCGTGGAGGACTGGAACCGCGGTCCGCCAAATCCTACAGAAAGGAACTCATCGAAGGTGCTGTAACTGCCGATCCCCTGCATGTATTTGAGGCCGAAGCGGTTCTGCCAGTCCACCCTGTTCCCGATATTGATGGATCCCCCGAGCCCGCCGCTCCGGTCCGCCAGCGAAGCCGCCCCGTGTTTCAGGTTCAGGTCGTCGACAACATACACCGGGATCAGCGAGAAGTCCACCATCCCTGCCATGGGATCATTGATATTGATCCCGTTCCAGTTCACCTGCGTGTGGGATGCGGCCGTCCCCCGGAAGGATGCCGTCGCCAGGGCACCCCGCCCGTGCTCCTTGATAAAGACCAGGGTGTTTTCCGAAAGCAGCTGCGAAAGCGATAGGTTGGCCTTGTCCCGCAATACCACGGTATCCACGCTGGATTGTTTCATCCCCGCTTCCTCCTTGACAAAGATGCGCTGGGATACCACCGCCACCTCCCTGATCCGGAAAACGGAATCCTTGATACCGCCCCCGTCCGGACCGCCCCCGTCAGCCAGAGCGGACCGGCACAATGTGCTGAAGGCCAGCACCCATATAGACATCCTCCCTGT
>Ga0111175_1164_pt1 | contig 11871 bp, 3 predicted proteins | sample DeeMarSWOR324_28_FD_80228 | JGI IMG/M metagenome (GOLD analysis project Ga0111175, IMG submission 80228) | Bacteroides sp. SM23_62
TTTCACCGACGGGGAATGGGTCTCTTTCAGCTTGCCCCTGGCTGCAGCCAACCGGCAGGCCCGGGTGAATATCCGTTTTAACCTTGGTCCAACCACCCTGACCGACCACCTCTCGGGATGGAACATTGAAAATTTTGCCATTACGGGGAATTATGTGGGTTATGATGTCGGTCCCGTCGAACTGGTTGCTCCTGAATCCGGCTGCGGACACTCATCGGCTGAAACGGTTAGCATCATGGTCGAAAATTTCGGTCCGGGCCCCACACCAGACGAAATCCCCGTCAGGTATTCCATCGACGGGGGAGAAAATTTCACAGAGGAGATCATCAGCGGAAGCATTGCCTTTGAAGGCCAGCGGCTGTATCATTTCACGGGGATGGCTGACTTCTCCACGCCTGGCACCTACCACGTGATCATTGAAACAACACTGGGTGTTGATGAGGAATTATCAAACAATTCCCTGGATACCATATTGCACGTGGATCCGGCCTACACGCTGCCCTATGATCAGGACTTTGAGAGCGGGGATGGCTACTGGCGGGTGGAAGGCGGCAATGCCACCTTTGAATATGGCACCCCCATGGGATCCATCATCCACACCGCCGCATCCGGGGTAAAGGCCTGGGTGACCGACCTGGACGGGGACTACAATGACAACGAGGACAGTTACCTGGTGGGGCCCTGTTTTGACTTTACGGGCATAGATTACCCGGTCTTTGAATGCAAACTGTTCTACCATGCCGAAAGCCAGCAGGACGGGGCCAACCTAGAATACTCACTCAACAACGGACAGACCTGGTCGCGTCTGGGCGATCTTGGCGACGGGGATATTTATGGCTGGAACTGGTATAATTCGGATGCCATCTCGGCGCTGGCCGGGGAACACGGGTGGACGGGCGGGCCGGATGACTGGCGAACGGCCAGGATATTGCTGGATACCACCATTTTCAGGAACAATCCGTCGGTAAAGTTCAGGTTCCATTTCGCCAGTGATGAAGCCGGAAGGCTGGAGGGGATCGGGATAGATGATGTCCGCATATACGATGCCCCCAGGGATGTGGGCGTCCTAGCCATTGATTATCCGGTGGACGGCTGTGCACAGGATATAGGCAACCATGTAGCCGTGACGATCATGAATTATAGCCTGGATACCCTGATGGCAGGTGATACCATCATCGTGGGTTATGATTTTGAAGCCGAACCAACCGTCGTAGATACCTTCATGCTTGCGGGTAACCTGGTGAGGAACGCGACCGTACCCTATACTTTCACAAAAAAACTGGAGGTAACGACATCGGGCATGAAAGACATCAAAGCCTTTACCCTGCTGCCCGATGACATTGATTTCTACAATGATACCCTGACCAATGATACTACGGACAAAACCATTGAGGTAGCCCTTACGCCTTACGTATTTCTGCCACCGGAGATTTACACCGTAAGGCCGGATACCATTATACTGGATGCCTATACTGGTGTGCCGGGGGATACTTATCTCTGGCAGGACTCTTCAACAGATTCTGTCTTTCACGTAACGGCTATAGCAGATGGAATCTACCATGTAACCGCCAGCAATGGTTTTTGTGAATACAGGGATACCACCTTTGTATACCGGTTGATCCCAGATGTTGGTGTGACCGGTATACTGGATCCTGTCTCCGATTGCGAATTAGGAGACGCTGTCAGGCCCAGGATCGAGGTGATGAATTACGGGACCGATACCCTGCATGTAGGGGATACGGTCCCGGTTCGATACCGAATTGATGCAGAGCCTGTTATTGAAGAGACGGCCGTGCTTGCCGGACAGATTCTTCCGGACAGTACCTTCGAATACACCTTCACCACAGCTTCTGATATGGCGGAGATAAGGACCTACAACATGACCTCCTTTACGGAGCTGGCCTATGATGACACCCTTGCTAACGATACCTTGCAGACGGTGGTTGAGATCTATGGGTATACCCCGATTGATCTGGGACCCGACACCGTTGTACGGGGTCTTCAGTACACCATTGATGCAGGTCCCGGGTATGACACATATATGTGGCAGGACAGTTCGACCAACCAGAACCTGGTGGTTGATACAACCGGGCAATACAGGGTCACAGTGAAGGCCGGAACCCAGTGCGAGAACTCGGATTCAATGTTGGTGACCCTGCTGATACCGGATATAGGCATCGAAAGGCTCTTTAATCCCACGGATGCATGCGGGCTTTCTGCCACGGAGCATGTGGAATTTCATGTATTGAATACGGGTACCGACACCCTGAATACGAACGATACCATATTTATTGCTTACCAGCTTGACGGCGGGACCCGGACATATGATACCCTGTATATTGACCGGGTGGTGGAACCCGGAGATTCAATCCTGTTCTCTTCAGCCGGGACGGTTGATGTAAGTACTCCCGGTGCCTATCAGTTCTCCGTGGACGTTTCCTACGCGAAGGACCTGATTCCGGGAAATGACAGCCTGGACCAAACCATTGAGGTTTACAGTAATCCGGCTGTATCGCTGGGAGCGGACACAGTGGTGAATACAAAAACCCATACACTGGATGCGGGCAGCGGCTATGTATCCTATTTATGGCAGGATGGGTCAGCCGGTCAGCAATTTGTGGTGGAATACGAAAAACAAACTCCGGATTCGTCTTACACTGTCACTGTCACAGATGCAAATGGCTGCCAGGCCTCGGATGAGGTAAAGATCGGTTTTGACCTTTGGGATATTGGCATCGCATCCATCATGAGTCCCGTCTCTGCCTGCCTGCTTACCGACCAGGAGGAACTCAGGGTCCTTGTTAAAAACTTCGGAACGCATCCCATTGTTGGTGAACGGGTCAGGATCGAAGCATCCCTGGATGGAGGTATTCCGATTACGGTACAAAAAACCATCACTCAGGTGCTGTACCCGGGGGATTCGATAGAATTTCTTTTCGGGGTTACCTTTGATTTTTCAGGGGAAGGGGATCACGGATTAACGGCACATTCGATATATGGACAGGATGATGATCCGCACAATGATACCATGGATGTCATCATCACACACTTTGGCATTCCGCAGCCTGAGCTGGGTGGTGTAAACGACAGTCTTGGGACCAGCCTGCCCGTTATGCTGGATGTGGGAGCAGATTTTATTTCCTATCTCTGGAACGGGGTTCCCGGCTACCGGACCTACAATGCCACCGAGTATGGATGGTACATCGTTGAGGTTACAGATCTTGAAGGCTGTGTAGGAAAAGATTCGATATTCCTTTTGCAATCAACGGGCATAGCAGATTTCCTCCTGCCGGGTGAACTGAAGGTCTTTCCCGTACCTTCGAACCAGTTTCTGAATATTGAATACAGATATACGGAAGCTGAGGATCTTTACCTTGATATATATAACTCAAACGGCCGTAAGATCCTTAATAAACAATATTCCAATGCGGATGAGATAAGGGAGACAATTGATGTGACCGCAATGGCCAAAGGTATTTATTTCCTGAGGCTCCGTTCAGACGAAAGGCAGCTCATCAGGCAGATAGCTATTTATTAAGGACATTTGTAATAACGCCGTGTTAATTCTTTTAGATGGCACCTGCCATATCTGTCTCATTTCCGGGGAAGGCTGGGATTCGGCATTCCCAACCTTCTCGGGATTTTAATCACATATTCACATCATCAAACTAGCAAAGATTCAACCTTGTTCACAATCCTGTCCTATGGATATAAATGGATAATAAAATTAAGCCGGTGATCCAATAATGAAATATGCCAATAAGATGCGGTATCGATTTTAAGTACTTGATTTTCTTTAAATTATGTTGTATCTTTATGGAAACTGAATAAAGGGAAGATCATGCGAAAATTGCTTCCCATATCGCTGCTGGTTCTATGCACCATTATACATGTCATGGGCCAATCAGGATTTGATCCCGATGCCTACTCCAATTACCTGAAAGCAAACCAGGACCTGACATACAGCCAGCTTCACTCCCTGTATCCGACAGACACCTATTATCAGGACAGGTTATATCCTGTCGAGCCCTATCATTATGAATACTTTGATTCCATCGTGGATGCCTTTGGAATCACCGAAGATGAACTTGCCCTGCTTGCGAAAAATAAGTTTGTCGTTACAGAGCGTTTGTCATACTCAAATATGGTTGAACCACTGGATGAGATCTTCCACAAAGACCTTCCGGTCCTCATCAGCACGGATTTTATACTGAAGGCCCTGCATCTTTCCTATGATAATATATTGATGGACCTTGAAAGGGGTATCCTGGAGCCAAATCTGAAAGAGATCCTGTCTTTGATGAGCGGATCTTACCCTGACCTTGCATCAAAGTATATGGATATTGAAGGTTTGGAGGCAGCCCTGGAAGATGTTGACATCTATATAACCATCGCCCTATCACTTGCCGACAGTATCCGGTATGATCCCTTATTGGCCAGTGAAAACCAGATCGATACCTTATTACAGGCAATTTACGATGAAAGCGTTTTTTCCTATCCACTTTTTTCGGATCGGAACAGGCTCCTTGACTTCAGCCAGTTCAGACCCAGGGGGCATTACACTGCCCCGGATCCCTGGTTCAGCGAATATTCACTGACGAACTATTTCAGGGCCATGATGTGGCTGGGAAGAATGGAATTTTACCTGACACCGCCTCCCGCTTATCCGGGACCTCCCTGGACGAAAGAACAGATTCGAAGAATGCATTTGTCCGCCTTCCTGCTTCAGGAATTACTTGAAACCTCCGGTGCTCTTGACATATTGCTCGAAAACGACGGGATGATTGAATTCCTTGTAGGGGAAAGCGATAACCTGACCCCGTGGGAATATGGCAGGATCATCAAAGATATTTCAGGACTGAATACCGCAGACCAATTATTGTCGGATGAAATCTATGATCCATACTACGAGCTTGTATCAACATCCCTTGAAGCTGAGCAAAAAATCCTGTCCTGTATCCTCTACTCTGACCCTTTTGATCCGGAGCCTGAAGAACTTCCGGTATCCTACCGATTGTTCGGACAAAGATTTATCATTGATTCCTATGTTTTTGCCAATGTTGTTTATGACAGGATCATTTATCAGGGAGCGAAAGTATGGAGGGGATTGCCGAATCCCCTGGATGCCATGTTTGTGCTGGGGAATAACAATGCCGGGGAATTGCTTCAACCGGAGCTGGAAGCTTACCATTATGAAAGCCAGATCGATGCATTGAGATACCTGGTTGAATCATATGATGAAGATTTCTGGAGCAAATCACTTTACAACACATGGCTTCAAGCCATCAGGGAATTAAATCCTGCAGAAGTAGAGGTCGGAACTCCTTATTTCATGAAAACAGTGGCATGGCAGCACCAGAAACTCAACACCCAGCTGGCTTCCTGGGCGCAATTAAGACATGACAACCTGTTATATGCCAAGCAATCCTATACATGGGGTATCATTTGTTCTTTTCCCCACAGCTATGTCGAGCCTTACCCGGAATTTTACAGGACCATAGAAAAATTTTGTGATGCTGCATATACTTACTTCTCCAGGAATGGTGTGATGGGATATCCAATCACTTCCTATTTTAATAATGTCAGGAACATCATGCAGCAACTTGCCGGGATTGCAGAGAAAGAACTTCGGATGGAACCCTTGAACCAAGACGAAATTACCTTCCTGAAGGGTATGATGCGTGAACCCGATATAATCTGTGGCGCTCCTCCATGGGCGGGATGGTTCCTGGATTTGTATTACAATATAGATAAGCTCATCGAGGAAGATGACTATGTCATTGCTGATGTACATACACAGGCGACCGATGAAGGTGGTAATCTGATAGGTAAGATATTGCATGTGGGAACTGGAAAAGTCAACCTGGGGATATTTCTCGCAGGCAGTCCATCTGATAACTATCAACCGGTAGCTTTTGTCGGTCCGTGTATGTCGTATTATGAGCATATCACCCTTGATTGGGACAGAAAAACAGATGAGTGGTGGTCTGCCATGATACAGGGTGGATTTCCAGCAAGACCGGAATGGACAAATGTTTATCTGGCAAATAATAAAGGAGGTGAGAATACAGGAGGTTTAAGGCTGAAGGGCGCGCTATTTGACCAGAAGGAAAATACAGGAATAGATCAGGTCACACAGGGATCATTATGGATCTATCCAAACCCGGTTTACGATCATGCTATGTTACATTTTAACCTGAGCAGCAATGCCTCCGTCCAGGTGAATGCCTACGATGTAATGGGAAGGAAAATAAATGAAATATACAACGGAAAAATAATGGCGGGAGAGCATTGGATTGAATGGCCTGCAGGTAACCTGAAATCAGGAGTGTATTATGTTGTATTGAATGCAGGAAAGTCAGGAAATGTTCTGAAGATTATTAAACAGTAGGTTCTTTATCCTTCATTCACTGGAAAATATCCGTATATGACAATGATCGCTATGCTATTCTTTATCCAATAAGGCTGGATACGGCACATCATACCCTTTGACAGCATGCCAGATGATCCGGTTGAATATATCCTCATCAATCCGGTCAACATCATCCAGATCCTGCTCGAGTGACATTTTCGCCCAGTGAAGCGCTTCTCCCGTTAAACTTTCAAGGGGCGGATTCAGTTCGTCGAGGGGAATGTTACCGGGCAGGGCTTCATAGGGAGAGAAATCCGGCGTATCTGTGAAGCAGTCCCCCATGGGCTCAGCCCCAGCATCAAACTGATTCATCGGTGGAATGCCGAGAATATTTTCCATGGTCCGGACCATGTTGATCTGAGAATAATAGGTTGAAACCACTTCGCCGCGTTTTGTATATGGACTGATGACCAACCCTACTGTACGGTGTCCGTCTACATGATCAAGTCCCGCCTGGGGATCATCTTCGGTAACAAAGATGCAGGTCTTATCCCAGAATTTACTGTGGGAAATCGCTTCAACGATCCGTCCCAGCGCCAGGTCATTATCCGCCACGGCTGCGCGTGGCGTTGGTAACCCGGGACGTGTCCCTGAGGTATGGTCATTGGGCAGCAGCATGATGATGAAATTGGGAAAACTGTTGTCCCTCTCGAATGCCTTTAGTTCCTTGATGAATTCATCCGCCCGGTATACATCAGGTACTTTGTTCGGGAAACCGACGAAGGTGGGACAAATGTAAGGTTCAAGCTGTTCAAGATTGGCGCTGGAACGTATTTTTATGCTGTTGCTTCCCTCCAGGTAATCCTGGTAAATATCCATAAAAGTCGCTTCTTCAGGTGTTATTTCGGCATCCACAAATTCACCGTAATCACGAAAGGTCAATCCGTGTCTCAGCACATTATCCCAGATAAAACCGGAGGGGGCATATGCCAGTGCATCGTTGCCGTCATACGGATAACTGCGGGTAAAACCGCCGAAGAACTTTTCAATGTAGTCGGTAACGTATGCTTCATCGGTCCATTGATGCCCGTCAGCGCTTAAGATCCCGCTGCAATAGAAATTATCCAGCAGCACAAATGTTTCTGCCAGTTTATGGTGGTTTGGGGTTACCTCCCGGCCGAAATGCACCAGATTAATATCGCCGTTGCCCTGGGGCATATCGCCAAATACCTGATCGTAGGTGCGGTTCTCCTTGATGATGTAAACCACATGATTGAAATATGATTCCTGGGTTAGTATCTGCGGAACCGCCACTTTGTTTCTGAATTCACCACCTGGACGGGTAACCGCCATATCTTGCACAAAAGTATTATTCTGCTTTACGGTTTCTGTCATTTCTGCAAGCTTCTCCTCATCAGGCAGGGGAATAATGGAAACAGTCCCCATATGGTCATGGGAATTGTATCCGGCCCTGTCCGTCCTCTGATTTCTTGAACCGACACCTTTTACATTCGCTGCAAACAGGATATTTGTTTCCTCGTCCAGGATTACCGACGCGGGATACCAGCCGGTGGGAATGTATCCGATAACCTGACTGGGCGCTCCCACATGTATTACACAGATGGCGTTATCCGTGCCGTTGGCAGCGTAAAGGAATTTCCCGTCCCGGGAAACTGCCAGCGCATTCGGAGAGCTGCCGAAAGGAAGATCCTTATCCAGGTGCACGGAGATTTCTTCAACCACCTGATCCGTACCCGTATTGATCACCGAAACAATATCACTGTTTGCGCAGGCCACGAATAAGCGGGTATGATCGGGACTCAGCACCATCCCGCTTGGATGCAGTCCCACTTCAATATGCTTTACCTCCACACCTGCTTCCAGGTCGACAACGGAAACACTTCCGTTACTGGCGATGCCGGTCTCAGGATCGACCAGGACCTGGCTGCCGGAGGTGTTGTAAGTGGATTCACCCTTACGTGGTCTGCGGCCTCCCCAATTGCTCACATAAGCTTTTGAATCAGTTGCCAGTATGACCTCGTAGGGGGCTATCCCCACCGGGATCTGTTTCACCCCCTCTTCTGCCAGATCCACCACTGCCAGGGTATTGTTCCGGCTCAGTGTAACATAGATTTTATTTTGCCGGTCATTCAGTGCCAGTCCACCGGGAACCGGGTTGCCCCCAATGGATGGAGAAGGCAGTTTGATGGCATTTTGCCATTGCATAATGAGATTGTCATCCATCACGGCAATGTGGAGCTTATCCTTTGCATCCGTCACAAAGATCCTGTGACCATCTTCTGAGAGAGCCAGTCCCGTAAATGAACTGCCGGTTTCTCCCATGGACAGTGACTGTAAAAGGGCCCTATCCCGGATGCGGATGATATCCAGCGACAGCCTGTTTTTCACCACCAGCAGTTTCTTGTCGGGGGTCAGCGCCAGGTCAACCGGCCTGCCCGGAAAATAAACCTGGAATCCGGCAGGGCGCAGCAGTTGATTTGTGGGGACCAGAACGCTTCCGTCGGGTTGGGGTCCGACCTGGATGTTTTTCACCGGGTTTTGTGCTTCTGAACTTAGCGTGGAAAGCAATACAAACAAAACAGAAAATATGGCTGAAATAAATTTTGTTCTTGTTTTCATATTTTAGACTGTTGATACTGTAGTGGAATATTCATGCAAAAACAACACCCAGTTAGCAAACCAACACAATAGCCGTCTGCCAAATTATATCCGTCCGGGAGTCCCTGCCATACAAATATACTCCCCTGTAGGTTATATTTAAAACAACCTCCGCCCTTTTTTAGCTCGATATGCAGTTGAGGGAGGGATACCTGATCAGCACCGCATCACGGTTCGGTTCCCGATTATCCCACGGCCCAGGCTTTGCGGTGCTGTTGGCTGTATGATATAATTTTGGTACCTTTTGTTATCATTTCCTCAGAATCCGATGTCGGAACAATGGACCTGATCACATGTTCAGAATATATATCCTATGAAATCACTGATGCAGCATGTAAAAACAGGATTATCGGGAATCAGATATAAATCCTGCACAGATCAAATCAAATTGATCAAAGGATTTCAATTCCTTGGAATACTGGCCATTCTTTCAAATTGTATATCTGCACAGGAGGTGGGGGGATCGTTTGACTGGGATGGCTATGAGACCTGGGGAAATACCACCCAATATACCAGGACATACATCGTGAACCAGAGACATCCCAATGCCTCGGATGATCATCCCGGGACTTCGGATAAGCCTTTAGAGACGATCAATGCTGCCGCACAGCTGGTCATGGCCGGTGAGCGGGTGCTCATCTACGCTGGGATCTACCGGGAATTGATCGAACCAAAAAATGAAGGGACCGGTCCCGGTAAAATGATATCCTATGAAAGCGCACCCGGTGAGCAGGTGATCATCAGGGGATCACGAATCCTGGATACTGATTGGATACAGAGAAGGGTGCTGACCGACGTGCTTCCCGACACATCCTTAACATATACCTGGTCTAGGAGAATATGGGTAACAACCCTGCCCGATGAGCTATTCATCAATGATTATTATCCGTTTCGGCTACCCAATATCCTGCCTGAAGAACATCAATTAATGCCCTGGGCCAGGCTTGTGAAGAACCTGGCGCCGTATACTTCCAGCAGGGGACTGATCTTTCAGAACGGACAGAGGATGGTACAGCTGGAGGACCATAATGACCTGGCCCGTGTCCCCGGATCCTTCTGGGTGGACAAAGATGGAAAGACCATACATATCCATGCCTATGGAAGCGGGAATCCGAACAATGATCTTTTTGAAATTGGCGTGCAAAGCCACCTGTTAAGACCACAGAAGATCGGAACGGGGTATATTCAATTGCGTGGATTGATATTTGAGCATTGTGCAAACGGTTTCCTGCGTACAAGTACCGGTGCGGTAACTACCATGGGGGGACATCACTGGATCATTGAGGATAATATCATTCGCCATATCAATTCTTCCGGTCTTGAATTTGGCTATTATGCTTTTGAATTCAGGGATCCGGATCCCCGGAACATACAGCCCAGGACAGATGAGGATACGGGAGGGGTAATTGTTCGAAATAATCAAATATATTCCTGCGGAACAGCAGGCATCAGGAGTTATTCAGTTAAAAATGGCATCGTTGAAAACAATCACATCTGGGACTGCGGCTGGCAGGATGCGGAGAATTACTGGGAATGTTCGGGGATCAAGATTTTAAGGGCCAGGAACACCCTTGTAAGGGGAAATCATATACACCACATCCAGGGGGGCAATGGCATCTGGCTGGATTGGGATATCCAGTATTCCAGGGTGACGGCCAATATCATCCACGATATACAAAATATCCAGGGGGGAATTTTTGTGGAGGCCTCACAAACCCCGAACCTGGTGGACAATAATTTCCTCTGGAACATTGACGGAAATGGTATTTACGGAAACGACAGTGATGAACTGATGGTCTACCACAACCTCATTGCCAATACAACCGGACCTGTCGTTCATGCCGTTGTTGCTACCAGGCGCAGGCTCAACGACAGGTGGCTCACGTCGGGAAGGAACAGGGTTTTCAATAATATTTTTATCAACGGCGGCCAGGCCATCGTGTTGACCGGCGAAGATAACCTGGCTGATTTTAACCTGTACATCTCCACGCGCGAACCCACCCGCCTTGACCTGGAGGCGGTACAAAAGTCAGGCATGGATAAAAACAGCAGTTTTATGAGAGCCTGTGCAGGATTCATGCCCGAACCGCTTTATTTTACATGGAATGCTGCTGAAAGTATACCTGAGGTACCATTGCTGGATGAAGTGAAATATGACTGGAATAATCATCCAAGAAAAGGCATTAATACCATTCCCGGGCCTTTTGCCAGGATGCCTCAGCATCTGAAACTGATACTTAATGAAAAATCAAATCAATATTAAAATGGAGAAAGGTATAAACAAACATGCATGCAGAAGAAGATCAATACTTGCCATGCTGGCATTTTGTGTGTTGATCATCGGTCAGGATTGCGGCAATAGAGCTGAAAACCTTGTCAGTATCCAGTTTGACAGCAACAAAAAGGTATCAGGGAAGAAATTCGCGATCAAGGATATAAGTCCCGGGTTGCCTGAAAACTGGGATGACTATAATTATGTCGTCCTTGAAATGAGGTCATCAACTTCACAGCGATTCCAGGTCGGTTTTACCACAGAAAGCGGATACAATGAACTGCGCGTGATGAGCTATGTGCCCAACGGCTGGATTAAACTCGCCATACCCCTGCGTCTGTATACCGATCTGCCCGATCCGGCCAGGGATCTGGCAGGCACCTATAACCAGCCAAGGTATACGGGGTGGATCAATCTAGGAGGGAAACGGGGACCGCTCAGGGGGGTTGATTCGATCGGGATCCGGATGCATGTGCCGATCAATAACCCAGTCATCGAATTGAGGTCCATCAGCCTGGCAGTTGAAGACCCCGGGGATGAATACCTGGGGGATATCCCGGTATTAGAT
>Ga0111175_1165_pt1 | contig 11854 bp, 8 predicted proteins | sample DeeMarSWOR324_28_FD_80228 | JGI IMG/M metagenome (GOLD analysis project Ga0111175, IMG submission 80228) | Bacteroides sp. SM23_62
AAAATGGCATGTCAAGGTGGAACCTGACAGTATTTTCAGGCATACAGGGCATATACGGGGGGGCATGCCCAAACAAACACCGGAAGGGTATGACCGGCCAAAAGGTCCGGATGACAGGGAGTGGACCCCCTGGGACACCCGGTTCGGAGGCTTCTGGGAGGGAGGAAAACACTGGAGTGAGGTGCTGGCCGATGAAGCTGTTTCCTTTCTTGAGCAGGGCAGCCTGTCAGATGATCCTTTCTTTATGTATGTGGCATTCAACGCACCGCATGACCCGCGCCAGTCCCCGAAGGAGTATGTGGAGATGTATCCCCTGGAAAATGTCTCGGTCCCCGCCAGTTTCCAGCCTCTTTATCCGGGCATGGAACAGATCGGTTGCGGACCCGGGCTCCGGGATGAGAAGCTTGCACCGTTCCCTAGGACCGATTACGCTGTAAAGGTCAACAGGCAGGAGTACTATGCCATCATATCCCATATGGACAGCCAGGTTGAAAGGATACTGGAAGCCCTGGGAAAAACAGGAAAGAAGGAGAACACCTATGTTTTTTTTACGGCGGACCATGGACTCTCCTGTGGTAATCATGGACTGATGGGCAAGCAGAATATGTATGATCATTCCCTCAGGGTCCCGCTGTTCGTGACCGGTCCCGGTATAACCCCCGGAAAACGTATCAGCGCAGATGTCTACCTGCAGGATGTCATGCCTACCATCCTCGAACTGGCAGGTGCCGAAATACCCGGACATGTCGAATTCCACAGCCTGATGCCTTTGGTAAGCGGCCACAGGAGCGAGAGCCACTATGATGCCATTTATGGCTGCTACATGGACCGGCAGCGGATGGTCCGGGACGGGGATTTCAAACTGATCCTTTATCCCTATGCTTCAGAAATCCTACTGTTTGATCTGAAAAGCGACCCGGAAGAAATAGTCAACCTGGCAGGAGAGGCCGAATACGGGGAAAGGATAGCCCGGTTGTTTGAAAGGTTCCTCGAACTGCAGGAACAAATGGAAGATACCCTGGATATGCGGGACTACTTTCCTGAAATGTTTAATCCTTAACTTGCAGACTGATAGCGATGATGACCAGTTTTAATATTTAAAATGATAATGAATCATGGCAAAGGTTAAAATTACAGACGCGGTTAAAGACGGACAGGTGCTTGTCTCCGATGGTGCATGGGGCACCTTCCTTCATCAGAAGGGCCTGCCATCAGGCACATGCCCTGAACAATGGTGCCTCGATCACCCGGATGAAGTAGGTGAGATCGCCAAAAGTTATATCGAGGCCGGTTCCGATATGGTCGAAACCAACAGTTTTGGAGGATCTGCCCTGAAACTGGCACATTACGGCCTCTCAGGCCAGGCGGCCGAGATCAATGAAGCAGCCGCCCGGATTTCATCTACGGCCGCAGGCGGGGATAAATGGGTGATCGCCTCTGTCGGTCCCACTGGCAAAATGCTGATCACCGGGGATGTGACCCGGAATGAACTCTATGATGGCTTCAAGCAGCAGGCCATGGCGCTTGAAAAAGGGGGTGCAGATGCCATCTGTGTGGAGACCATGAGTGACATAGAAGAAGCGGTGATTGCCATAAAAGCAGCCAGGGAGAATACGGAGCTCGAAGTGATCTGCACCTTTACCTTTGAACGTACCGTACAGGGGGATTACCGCACCATGATGGGGGTTTCACCGGCTGAAGCTGCCCGGGCAGCCATGGATGCCGGTGCCGATATCATAGGCACGAACTGCGGCAACGGCTTTGAGAGAATGATCGATATCGTCCGCGAGATCCGGTCTGCTGCTCCCGATATCCCTGTCCTTGTACATGCCAATGCCGGCCTGCCGAAAAACATTGGAGGGGAGGATGTTTTCCCGGATACACCCGAGAAGATGGCATCCCTGGTACCTGATCTTGTTGACGCCGGCGCCAATATCATCGGCGGGTGTTGTGGTACCACCCCTGATCATATCAGGGCAATCAAAAAGGCGGTTGATCGTCTGTAATCATTCATAATGTTGAATTTATAAAGATTAATGGAAATAAATGCAGATACACTCAGGCAGATTATTCCAGGCTTGCAGGCTCTATTTCCGGACGCTGGATTCTGCTGTCAGGTTCCCGGAATACCCAGGGTTCCCAGAGGGCCAGTATGGCTTCCCATTCTGCCAGGGAACGCGTCGGATAGGTAGCCGGCCAGCCACCCTTACGGAACTGATCCGTCACACCCTGATCCTTAATTTCTTCCCTCCATTTGTTCAACTCAGCGAGTAATTTTTCCTTCACTTTTGCATATTCCGGGTCCTCTGCCAGGTTGTTTAATTCAAATGGGTCTGCCTGCACATCGTATAATTCAAATTCAGGTTTTACCGGGGACATGAAAGCCGCCTGCTCAGGGGGCAATTCGCCCTTCAGGTTCATGACATTCAGCAGCGCAAGGACGGGATAGCTCGCCTCCTTATAACGGTTGTACTGGCAATAGGCACGTTCGGGCATCAGGTTGTGGATCAGTTTGTATTCGGCTGACCTGATGGCCCTCATGGCATCGTGGGTGTCATCCATCTTGTCGCGGGCGGCAAATATATATTTCCTGTGCCTGACTTCCTTGCCGAAAAGGGGTTTGCCATGTGTTTCATATCCGGGCCGGATTCCGGCCACCTCTAGAATGGTCGCAGCAATATCAATGGTCATTACCATATCCCTGCTGACAAGACCGGGTTTGATGTTGCCGGGCCACCGGGCAATGATGGGGACCTGTATCCCCCCGTCATAGAGGAACTGCTTGCCCCGGGGCATACACCTGCCGTTGTCACCGATGATAAAGATAAGGGTATTTTCCACGAGGCCTTCATCCTCCAGTCGCTGCAGGATCTCACCGATCTGCCGGTCCACACTCTGTGCAGCCTCCAGTCCGTTGGCCCAGTCGCGTTTTGCCAGCGGATGATCTGGATAATAGGGCGGAAGCTCCACATTGGCTTCATCTATGGGCCTTTCCGGGTCGCGTAGCCATTTTCTGTGTGTTCCTCCAAACGTGATCTGGGCAAAGAAGGGCTGGCCTTCGGCCCTTTCGCTCCAGTCCTTACCCATGAATAAAGGCTTGTCTGTTAGAAAATTACAGTCCGTTTTCTGGCTGGCCATCAGGCAGGTATAGTAGCCTGCTTCCTCCAGCAGGTGGGTAATGGGTTTAATGCCATAAGGAAGGGGTTTCTTCTCCCAGCCTGGACCCTGTGTACGATGCTGGTTGGCCCCGATATAGTTCTGGTGAAATCCTGTGATCATGGCAGAACGGGATGGAGAACAGACGGGTGCGGTACAGAATGAATGGGTATAGCGTATCCCTTCCGCAGCGAACTGGTCTATGTTCGGGGTATGTACTCCTTTTGCTCCGTAACAGGACAATTCATATCCCCAGTCCTCCATCATGATCCAGATTATATTGGGTTTGTCACCGGCGGTTTTTAGTGGGGAAGTACAGCCTGCGATGGTAAAAAAAATGAGCAGAAGGATGGATATTTGTTTCATGGCTGAAAGTTTTTTACCTTCAAAATTATCAATTTGATAATTCTATGTATGTATTGTGATGAATTATTTATCTTGCCAAGAAAATGAGAATTTTCAGGATCATATGTATAGTGGTTTGCTTGCAGCCAGGAATGTCCCATCTCCGCTCGCAATCCCTTTCTTTTGTTTTAAAGACTGCTGACAGGGCCCTGCTGCCGTTGCCGGTCCAGTTGCTGGTCCATGATTTTCCCTCGAACGGGGATTCGGTTCAGGTGCAGGTGTTCCGGGAAACTGAGCGGGGACTGACACCCATCAGGTCACAGCTGGAGACAGGCATCAATACTTACCTCTGGTTCATACCGGATGAAGTGATTGCCCCTCACAGTGAAGTGATTTTCCATATCAAACTTGATAAGGTATCTCCGGCCCAAACAGTTACAGTTAAAAACAATGTAAGGATGGATCAGCATAACATAAGCCTGGGTCACGGGGGAAAAAAGGTACTGGATTATCATCATGCCTATATGGAAGCACCTCAAAGTGTTGATCCCCTGTATGGCAAAAGCGGGTTTATCCATCCCCTCAGATCTCCTGAGGGTAATGTTTTGACCAGGATACAACCCGACGATCATTACCATCATTACGGGATCTGGAATCCGTGGACCAAAACCATTGTCGATGGACAGGAAGTGGATTTCTGGAACCTTGCCAAGGGAGAGGGGACTGTAAGGTTCGCCGGAATGATCTCCAAAACTGCAGGTGAGGTGTTCAGTGGTTTTAGCATCAGGCAGGAACATGTTAATTTTAAAGCACGGGGAGCCGACCAGGTGGCCATCAACGAATGCTGGTATGTGAAGAACTTTCCGGTGGAAATAGAAGGCAGGGTCTGCTGGCTGGTGGATTTTATTTCCACCATGAATAATCCCCTGGATTCGGCCATTGAACTGTCCGCTTACCGTTATGGAGGAGGGATAGGCTGGCGGGCGACAGCAGCATGGAACAAAGATAATAGCAGCATTCTTACCTCGGAAGGTAAAACCAGGACGGATGCGGATGGATCGCATGCCCGTTGGTGCAAAGTGGAGGGATTGTTCCCGTCCGGCATCAACTCGGGCATTGTTTTCTGCAGCCATCCCGGGAACCGGGCACATCCGGAACCCATGCGGGTCTGGCCCGAAGATGCCAACGATGGCAGGGGAGATGTTTTTTTCGAGTTCTGTCCCATCAGGTACCAAAAATGGACCATATACCCGGGGGAAGATTATGGCATGAAATACCGGATGCTGGTATTCGACGGAGAGATCACCCGGGAGATTGCTGAATCTGTATGGCTGGCCTATGCAAAGCCGGTGGCCATTGAATGGATAAAATAGTCAATCCTTATACCTATGAGACGAAGAGCATTTGTTCACAAAGCAATCGCGGGTACGGCAGGTGCCTACCTGGTGCCCACCATTGTACCGGCAACGGTATTCGGCAAGGATGCCCCGGGCAATAAAATCCATATCGGCCAGATCGGCTGCGGGAGGATCGCCCGCGGGCATGACATCATCGATACCATCAAGTATGATGATGCCAGGCTGGTGGCTGTCTCTGATGTGGACAGGAACCGCATGGCCGACGGAAAAAAGCTGATCGAAGGTTATTATGCCGAAAAGACCGGCAAGGATTACATGAAGGTAAAAATGTACGAGGATTACCATGAAATGCTTGCCAATCCGGAAATCGATGCGGTGATCATATCTACTCCAGACCACTGGCATGCCCAGCCTGCCATGGAAGCTGCCCTGGCAGGAAAGGATATTTACCTCCAGAAGCCAACTTCACTGACGGTTACAGAGGGCAGGCAGCTCAGCGATATTGTGCAGCGACAGGATGTGATCCTGCAACTCGGAACACAGCAGCGGTCCTCGCCCCAGTTCAGGATTGCCGCGGAACTGGCACGGAATGGCCGGATCGGCCGGCTGCATACAGTAAAAATTGGCCTGCCGGGTGATCCCTCCGGTCCGGAAACAGAAGAAATGCCGGTCCCTGATGCCCTGAATTATGATATGTGGCTGGGATCGACGCCATATGTCCCTTACACGGAAATCGGCGTGCATCCCCGGCAGGGATATGACAGGCCGGGTTGGCTGAGAAGGGAGCAATTCGGCGCCGGCATGATCACAGGCTGGGGACAACATCATTTTGACGCTGCTGCATGGGGGATGGACACCGAGTATACGGGTCCCCAGTATATCCAGGCAGTGGCGCAGTTCCCTGTATCCGGACTCTGGGATGTCCACGGGGATTTTATGGTAAAAGCCGAATACGGGAATGGTATCACCATGTATACCAGCGGTGGATTCCCAAATGGCATCCGGTATGAGGGAAGCGATGGATGGATCTTTGTCTCCAGGGGCCAATATACAGCTACTGCAAGCGATCCTGTATCCAGGGAGGCAAGCAGCAGGGCCCTGGATGCCAGTGATCCGGCCATCCTCGGTTCTGAAATTAAGGAAGGTGAGATACATCTCTATGAAAGTGATGACCAGCATGGCAACTGGCTGGCATGCATCAGGTCACGCAAACAACCCATTTCCCCCGTAGAGATCGGGCACAGGGCATGCACGGTTTGCCTGGTCAGCCATATTGCCATGAAGCTGGAAAGGAAACTGGAGTGGGATCCGGAAGCTGAAAGGTTCCTCAATGACGATGAGGCAAATGCTTTGTTGAGCAGGCCCCAGAGACATCCCTATGGAACCAACTATGTTAAATACTAAACCATCAAAGATGAAAAGATCAATGCTATGGCTATCCATCTTATGTATGCTGGCCGCCAATTCCTGTAAAATGAACAAAACTACGGAACAAGGTATCAGGATCATGACCCTGGATCCAGGGCATTTTCATGCAGCACTGGTACAAAAGAAGATGTACGGCCAGGTCTCACCGGAAGTATATGTCTTTGCCCCAGAAGGAGATGATGTAAACCTGCACCTGAAGCGAATAGAAGGATTCAATAACCGTGCCGAGGATCCTACCTCGTGGAAAGAAAAGGTATATACCGGGGAGGATTTTTTTCAGAAGATGATACAGGAAAAACCGGGCAATGTGGTGATGATCTCCGGGAACAATCAGAAAAAAACGGAATACATCCTGGCTTCTGTTCAAAACAGCCTCCATGTGCTGGCAGACAAACCCATGGTCATAACCCCCGATGAATTCCCCATGCTTGTGGAGTCATTCCAGGAGGCGGAACAAAACGGAGTCCTGCTCTATGATGTAATGACCGAACGCTATGAAATAACCACCCTTCTGCAGAAAGAACTTTCCCTGATCCCCGAGGTCTTCGGATCGCTGGAGAAAGGATCGCCGGACAACCCGGCTATTACCAAGGAAAGTGTCCATCATTTCTTTAAATATGTTTCGGGAAATCCGCTTATCCGTCCGCCATGGTTTTTCGATACAGAACAACAGGGTGAGGGTATTGTTGATGTCTCCACCCACCTGGTCGACCTGGTGCAATGGGAATGCTTTCCCGGAGAAATCATAGATTATGAGAATGAGGTTGAAATACTTGAAGCAAGCAGGTGGCCAACCATATTTGACGCGGAGATGTTCGCCAGTGTTACCGGGCTGGATGCTTTTCCCGAGTATCTTGAGAAAGACATCAGGGACGGGCAGCTGCATGTATACTGCAATGGGGCATTTACCTACAGCATCCGGGGGGTCCATGCCAAAGTTTCGGTCATCTGGAATTACCAGGCACCGGAGGGTACCGGGGATACCCATTACTCCATCATGAGGGGGAGCATGGCCAACCTGGTTATCCGGCAGGGACAGGAAGAGAATTTCATCCCCACGCTTTACATAGAATCTGTTTCCGGAGCTGAGATATCCGATGCGGCAGAATCGGCGGTGAACCAGAACCTGCAGGTGAAGTATGCCGGGATTTCCCTTGTTCCCGTGGCAGATGGCAAATGGAAAGTAGATATACCCGACAAATACAGGATAGGGCATGAAGCCCATTTCGGACAGGTTACTGAAAAGTTCCTGGAATACCTTGATGAGGGTAAACTGCCGGATTGGGAAGTACCCAATATGATTGCCAAGTATTATACCACAACCGCAGCTCTCACCAAAGCGCTTGAATAAATGAAATATATTGCACTTCTGTTACTGACCTCCGCTATGATTGAAAATAGCCATTTTCTTGGGGCCCAGGGCCTGGAAGCGGTTGACCTGAACTCAGCCTGGATGGATAAGATCCGGGAACTGGCACCAGATGAGCCCGAAGTAAAACCTGCGAAGGTACCCAGCCTGCTGGTATTTACATTGAGTACCGGATACCAGCACTGGGTCGTACCGCATACCACTGCCGTGCTGGAGGTACTGTCAGCAAAGACCGGGGCTTTTGTGATGGATCAAAGTGCAGATATACAGGTCTTTGAAGATCTTAAGGGATATGATGCAGTACTGTTGAACAACAATTGTTCAGCCGATGAAAGGAGGGATCTATTCTGGGATGAGCTGGGTAACAATAAGGACCTGACCGATAATGAACGGGAAAGAAAGGCAGCCGATCTGGAAAAAAACCTGATTGAGTATGTAAAGCATGGTGGTGGACTTATGGTCATTCATGGCGGTATTGTAATGCAAAACAATTCACCGGAATTCAGTAAAATGGTTGGAGGGAGCTTTGATTACCACCCCGTTCAGCAGGAAATCACGGTGAACCTGGTTGAACCTGGCCATACCCTGGTAAAGGCATTTGAAGGTCAGCCTTTGATCCATGTAGACGAGCCATATTTTTTCAACCGGGCCTACTTCGACTATGATTTCCGTCCGTTATTGTCAATGGATGCGTCAACATTGGATTCCCTGAAGGAGGAAGTTGAAAACCCTGTCATTTATGTCTCATGGATCAAGCGCTATGGCAAGGGAAGGGTATTTTATGTTTCCCCATCCCATAATGCACAGAGTTTTGAGGATCCCAGGCTGCTGAAGTATTACCTGGACGGTCTGCAATATATAACAGGAGATTTAAATTGTGACGATACCCCGCTCAAACAATGATCCACGAATATCCTGAGAGTTTTGCCCGATTTTATGATCTGATATATCATAAACACCGGGATGGTGTTGACAATGAATATTTTCAAAAACAGATCAAATCAGCAAAAGGGAAGATACTGGAAATTGGGGTGGGTACCGGAAGATTATTCATCGATGCCTTGCATCAGGGAGCAGATATCTTTGGATTGGACATCAGCCAGTCAATGATCGATGTGTTGTTCAGTAAACTTGGCAGAGATCAACATTACAGGATCAGCCTGCAGAATATTGTTGATTTTCATTATGATTTTGAGTTTGATCTGATCATTGCCCCGTTTCGCGTGCTCATGCATCTTATGGGAAAAGATGAACAAATAAGGGCCCTTAATAATGTATACGGGCACTTATCGGCAAATGGCAAATTCATTTTTGACACATTCGTACCAGACCTGGAGCAGCTGATAAACGGGGTTCAAAACCGGACCGATTTTGAGGGCGAGTATGTGAAAGGAAAAAAGATCAAGCGAATGGTCTCAACAAAACCCAGTTTAATCAACCAGACCATAGAGGTTAATTTTCATCTGGAATGGGATGAGGACAACGAGTTGAGACATGAAGATTGGAAGGTGCCTTTAAGGTTCTTTTTCAGGTATGAGCTGGAGCATCTTATCGAACGGTCGAATTTTGAGAAATACATGATATTCGGCGATTACCATGAAAATGAATTAAATCATGATTCCAAAGAATTTGTTGTAATTTGCCAGAAAAAATCAAATCTATGACCAGGATCATACTTATCGCTTGTTTCATGGTAAGCACCTTGGCTTGCATGCAGGAAAAAGCGTGGGAGGCCAATTATGATGAATCGAAGGTACCCCAATACGTTTTACCGGAACTGCTTGTCAGTGCAGATGGTTCAGTTATGGAAACGGCCGATGACTGGGAAAGTATCAGGCGGACGGAAATACTGGCCCTTTTTGAGCAATATGTTTACGGCAGGGTCCCCTACGGTTCCTGCACCCAGTCAAATGAGGTTTTAAAGCACGAACAGCATGCACTGGATGGACTGGCGGACAGGCGCGAAATAAAAATATCCGTGGACAGGAATGACAGGGAAATACAATTTAACCTGCTTGTCTACCTTCCTGCTGGGACAGATGCACCGGTCCCCGTTTTTATGGGTTACAATTTCGATGGCAATCATACGATACATCCCGATACAGGCATACTTCTTACTGATAGTTGGGTAAAGAATAAAGATGAGTGGTCGGTTACCAATAACCAGGCCAACGAGGAATCAAGGGGGATGAAAGCCCGGCGCTGGCCCGTTAATATGATATTGGAGCGGGGTTACGGATTGGCAACTATCTACTATGGTGATATTGATCCCGATTATCACGATGACTTTCAAAATGGTGTGCATCCGCTTTTCTATGGTCCCGGGCAAAAAATGCCTGAAAAGGATGAGTGGGGATCCATTGCAGCCTGGGCATGGGGACTCAGCCGGGCGATGGATTACCTTGAAACGTGGGAGGCCGTTGATCCCTCACGGGTGATCGTGATCGGCCATTCGCGCCTGGGTAAGACATCTCTCTGGGCGGGAGCGTCCGATCAGCGGTTTTCCATGGTTGTCTCCAATAACTCGGGTTGCGGGGGAGCCGCCCTATCCAGGAGGGAGTTTGGCGAGACAGTAGAACGCATCAATACCAGTTTTCCCCACTGGTTCTGCCGGAATTTCCATGATTATAACAGGAGGGTAGATGAACTGCCGGTGGACCAGCATATGCTCATAGCCCTCATGGCTCCGCGCCCGGTCTATATTGCCAGTGCCGCGGAAGATCTCTGGGCCGATCCAAAAGGTGAGTACCTTTCGGGGATTCATGCCGCGCCGGTGTATAACCTGTATCATCCCACCGTTCTCGATACGGTCCCACCTGAAATAAATGTCCCCCTTAAAAAATCATTGATCGGCTATCATATCCGCAGCGGCGGCCATGACATCACCAGATATGACTGGGAACAATTCCTGGATTTTGCAGACCTTCATTTGAATAAATAACGGATTTCTTACAGCCGGACGGGCAAGTTTTTTTGAATCATTCCAAATAACCTTGTTGGCAGGCCTATTTATTGGTGTCTGCTGATTTAAAACCTTAATATTGTAAGTTTGCTTGAAACCAGCTGACGGCCATTGATAATCAGCAGAAATGTTATCTAAAATCTCCGGTAGGACAGTTGTAATTGGGCTGCTCATCGTTGCGGGACTTATGGTTCTGATCTGGTGGATAGGAAAAAATCCTGTTGCTGAATTTACCGAGAGCCTGCCGGGGACCGATAACCGGATCAGCCAGGCTGATTCAATCTTTGAGGTGGTGAATATTGGTGAGTATTTTGAAGGATTCGGGAATGCTCCGGATAAATTGACAGAATCATGGCCCAGGTTCAGGGGGGAGGATTTTGACAATGTCTCCAAATCACCGGTAAAGCTGATCGATCGGTTCAATGGCAGGGCTCCTGAAATCCTCTGGTCTTATGAACTAGGGGAGGGGCATGCGGGACCGGCCATTTATAAGGGGGCGGTTTACCTGCTGGATTATGATGAGGAAAAGCGTGCCGATATGTTGCGGTGTTTTTCCCTTACAGACGGAAAGGAACGATGGCGCAGGTGGTATGGCGTTAATGTGAAAAGGAATCATGGGATGTCGAGGACTGTGCCGGCTGTTACGGAAGAGTATATCCTGACCATTGGTCCCCGTGCACACGTGATGTGCGTGGACCGGGGAAGCGGGGATCTTATATGGGGACTCGACATAGAGAAGGATTACGGTCCGGAGATACCTTTCTGGTATACCGGGCAATGTCCCCTGATAGACAAGGGCAAAGCCATCCTGGCCACAGGGGGAAAAGCCATGCTCATTGCAGTGGATTGTGCCACAGGTGAGATTCTGTGGGAGGTTCCGAACGAGATGGGCTGGAAAATGTCACACTCATCCATCATGCCGTTCACATTCGGGGGACAGAAAATGTATGTTTACAGTGCTGTGGGTGGTGTTATGGGAGTTGCAGCAGAAGGGCCGGATGAAGGGAGGGTGCTGTGGCGTTCAGCCGAATGGAATCATTCGGTTGTCGCTCCATCGCCGGTTTGTCTTCCAGATGGGAAGATCTTCCTGACGGCCGGATACGGGGCCGGCAGCATGGTCCTGCAACTAGGGATGGAAAACGGCAGGTATACTGCAAGTATATTGCAGGAATATAAACCTAAAGTTGGACTGGCATGTGAACAGCAAACCCCCCTTGTTTTCCAGGGTCATTTACT
>Ga0111175_1166_pt1 | contig 11710 bp, 8 predicted proteins | sample DeeMarSWOR324_28_FD_80228 | JGI IMG/M metagenome (GOLD analysis project Ga0111175, IMG submission 80228) | Bacteroides sp. SM23_62
AGTCCGGGAAACACATCGGCAAAAGCAATCGTGATCCACAGCAATCCGGCAAATACGATACCGATCTTGGCATGCCATTCGTTTTTGGCCCCCAGCGTGGCCTGGTTGATCGTCTGGTTGGTGCAATAGTACCATATATTGGTGGAGAAGGCGAGAACGATCAGGGCGGTCCACGGAATATGCGGGTCATCGGCCGGCAGGATCAGGTGGGACCTGTCCCCGGACCCTACAATGGCTCCCACCCCGCCGGGTATCTCGATCAGTCCCAGTACAAAGACCAGGAGCCCACCCCCCAGCAGCAGCACCGACTGGAATACATTCGTCCATGCCACCGTTGCCATCCCTCCCCAGATGGCAAATGCACCTGCCAGCAGGGTCATGCTCCAGATGGCTGTATAGAGGTTGATTCCGAAAATAACGTTCAGTGCAAATCCCCCCGAGTATATTACACCGGCGAGATTGATAAACACGTAGGTCAAAATGGTTATGGCAGCAAACAGGACCCTGGTCCTGTTGTCATACCTCATCTCAAGAAACTGGGGCATGGTCACTACCCTTTTCCTTAAATAAAAAGGAATGAAAATGAAGATCAGGACCAGCAGGGATGGACCATTGAGCCATTCCCAGTTGGCCACCGATATGCCGTGTGAAAAAGCAAATCCCACGGTACCCAGAAACTGCTCAGAACTTATCCCCGCTGCGATCATGGCAAATCCGATCACATACCAGCTCAGCCTTCCCTGGGCCAGGAAGAAATCCGTGGCATCCTTTTTCTTCTTCCTGCCCGACCAGAATCCGATAAATATCAGGATGAGAAAATAACTGATAAAAACCAACAGGTCAATCGTTGTAAGATTTGTCATCACATTTATGTATTGATTACCAGTAGCCGCATAGATGATCGTACAGGGAGATGTAACGGGAATACACCGGATCATAAACCGCTGATTTTGCCGGATCCGGCAGGAACCGGTCCTTGATCTTCACTACCCGGGTGCAGGCCTGTCGGATATCTGGCCAGGTCCCGCTGCCGGTTCCTGCGAGAATGGCAGCGCCAAGGCAGGCCGATTCTGCAGATTCCAGTGTAACATAGGGAACACCTGTCACATCCGCCTTGATCTGGTTCCAGAGGCTGCTCCTGGCACCTCCTCCCAGGGCCCTGATCTCGCTGACGGAGATCCCTGATTCCCGCAACGATTCAATATTTCTGCGGACCATAAAGGCTACCGATTCCAAGATCGCCCTGATGAAGTGGGCTTTCCCCAAACCAGGTGATATGCCGGCAAAGACACCCTTCACATGCATATCAAATTCCGGGGATCCTGCCCCCATCAGATGAGGCAGCATGATCAGCCCTTCTGCACCCGGCGAGATCTTTTCAGCCAGGGAGCCCAGTAACTGATACGGATCTTCACCGGTTTTTTCGGCCAGCTTTACTTCTTCCTGGCAAAATACATCACGGAACCACTTCAGTACCATCCCTGCCGTCTGGCCATATGGCATCAGGAAATATTTACCGGGTATGGCATGGCACTGGCAGGGCAGATTCCGGCTTTCTTTCAGCATTGGTTCATCAAGTGTAACAACCATGGCCATGGCTGTACCGGTTGTTTCTGATATGATTCCGGTCCGGATATTGCCCGAACCGATCGCACCTGCCGGGTGATCATAGGCCCCGGTCACGATCATGGTATCATGGGAAAGTCTGGTTTCATCAGCCGCAAGTGACGTTATTTTTCCCAAAGGAGTACCCGAAGGGTAAACCCCCGGCAGGTGCCTTGTACTTATCCCCAGGTAGTCCAGCATATCATCCCAGTAACATTTATTGACAATGTCATAATACAGGGTGGAAGAGACCAGGGATTGTTCACTGGCGTAGGTACCGGTTAACCTGAACAGGAGATAATCGGCTACCAGCAGGAATTTGTGGATCTTTTTAAAGATCGCCGGCTCACGGTCCCTCAACCACATGATCCGGGTGGCCGGCCACAGAGGGAGTATTTCTGTTTGACCTGTCTTTTCCAGGATGACCTGACCGGACCAATCCTTTTTCATGGCTTCCGCCTGGGAAACGGACCGGTTATCCATCCAGACGATGGCATTCCTGAGCGGCCTGCCCTGATCATCCACACACACCATGGTCTCTGCCTGTGAGGAAAAGGCAAGGGCTTTGATAAGTTCCGGGGGGATACTGTTTTCTGCCAGCAACTGGCGGATGATCCCGACAGTACTTTGCCAGTATACCTCCGGATCGATCTCAACGATGTCACTGCCACTGAATTTCAAGGAATATTCCCTGCTGGCTGTACTTATAACGCTGCCATCCTCATTGACCAATATTCCTTTAAAAGCCGTAGTACCTGCATCGAGTCCCAGGATATACTGTCTATTCATTTATCAGTCATTGATTGTAGTGAGGCTAATTTACTCAAGATTGAATTCCCTTACAACTTCTTCAGGTCCAGTGCCTTCTTTGACCACCCTGCACAAGGCTGCCTGAAAAGCAAAGGGATCGGGCACCTGTATGGCATTTCGCCCGAAAACCACCCCCCTGGCACCATCGCTGATCTCATCGGAGGCCAGTTTCAGGGCATCCAGCTGCGTGGGTGTCTTCTCAGCTCCCAGTCCGAATACTGGTACCGGACAAGCGCCCGTAACCTGTTTGAAATCCCATGTATAAAATGTCTTGATCATATCTGTACCCAGTTCACTGAGTATCCTTGACCCGGAGAGCACCAGTTCATGCAGCTTCTCCGGAGAGAGTGTGCCGGTTGAAGCAGGAAAATATTCCCCGAGAACGGGGATCCCCAGACCTTCCGCCTGGTTTTTCAACTGGCAGTACACCTCCACATTCTTTGCATCACGCTCCTCATCACCGGTGCCAATGGTAAGGGAGATGAGTACAATTTCGGCACCAAGGGCAACAGCATCCTTTACCTCCGCGGCAACCACCGTTGCTGCCCGGTTATATTCCCAGTGGAAACAGTATACGCTTCCCCAGTTTATCCGTACAATCGGGATGGGGGCACCTTTATAGCTGAAAGCCTCCTTGCAGGCTTTTAACATGCCCGGACTGAGGAGGATGCCATCCACGACCGGGTTGATTTTTTTTACGGTTTCCGTCAGGTCGGTCATACCCGGGATGGGACCATCAAACATGCCATGGTCGATGGCGATGATCACAGCATTAGCATCATTTGAAAACAATTTATTGATGCGGATTTCTTTACCAGTCATAATATATGATCGTTTTTGATCGATTATCAACAAAAATATTAAATTGAAATTAATCTTCAAACTAATTTTAAATATTTATTTATCAATATATTATTATTATTTCAGAATCAATGCGCCTGGAAATTCATTAAAAAAATCAATTAAAATGACTTGATTTAATGATCATATATGACTATATTTACATTTATCAATCATACTCAACCAGTTTATGCATGGATTTTGAGGGCAGAAAGCGTTTCATCCTGAACCGGCTTGAAAAGACAGGAACTGTTTTGACACAGGAAATCACCGAAAATTGCCATGTATCAGAGGTTACTGCCCGACGCGATCTGGCATATATTGAATCACAGGGCCTGTTGTCAAGGATATACGGTGGTGCGGTTAAATCGCGGTCTGCCGATGCCATGTTCAGCTATGATAAAATTGCCTTGCACAACAGGGACAAGAAGATCAGGATCTCCGGGGCGGCAGCCTCATTCATACAGGATAACGACAGTATCTATATCGACTGTGGCACGACCGTTTACCACCTGAGCAGTAATATCAGGCATTTTCAAAACCTCAGGGTGATTACCAATTCCCTTCCCGTTGTTTCGGAACTGATCTTTCACGCCGGGATCAGGATCTATCTCCTGGGCGGGGAGCTGGATAATGAAAGACGGGCCGTGTATGGTCCGATGTCGGAAAACATGATCCGGTACTACCGTGCCAGGAAGGCCTTCATCGGGGCCGGGGGGGTGTCACTGGCCGACGGACTGAGTACAGGCAATGAAAAGGAGGCGTCCATTACCAGGATGATGGCCCAGGCAGCCGATACGGTTTACCTGCTATGTGATTCATCGAAGATTGAAAAGAACGCATTCGTCCACTACGCCCCGCTGGAAATGATTGATTACCTGATCACCGATCAAATGGCTCCCGAGCTGATAAAAGCATATGAAAAACAAAACATCAAAGTGGTTATCCCGGAAAACAACAATCAATCATGAATAAAAACTGGTGGAAAGAGGATGCTGCTGACCTTCCCATCATCCGGACAATCCCTCCCGGTCCGGTATCACAAAAGATGCATTCGCGTACTTCGAAATATATGAGGGGACTAAGCAGCCAGGTGAAACTATTCCCTGTGTGTTTCGAGAAGGGTTTCGGAATAAGCCTGAGCGATGTCGACGGGAACAAATACCTGGATTTCTCATCGGGCATCTATGTGACATCATTGGGCCATTGTCATCCCAAAGTCTCTGAAGCCATTGCTCACTGGGCGAAACGCCTGATGAATTGTCATGATTTCACCCATCCTGTAAAGGAAAAGCTGCTGGAAAAACTGGCTGGGATCCTGCCCGGGAAACTGAATGCCGTACAGTTTTATTCTGACGGCACATCAGCCGTGGAAGCAGGCTTGCGGGCAGCCCGGGCCATCTCGGGCAGGCATGAATTCATATCCTGCTTCCGGGATTTTCACGGCAAATCAATGGGAGCGGTCAGCTGCGCCCAGATGGTCAGGGGTGATGTATTCAGCTACGGTCCCACACGCGCCCCGGGTTTCTATATGATCCCAAGGCCGGATCCCTACCGTCCCCATTTCAAAAAGGATGACGGCACCATTGACACGGACGGATACATCCGGTTCATTGAAGAATTCATCCAGGAAGGATCGGTGGGAAATGTAGCGGCATTTGTCCTTGAACCAATCCAGGGCTGGGGAGGATCCATTGTCCCGCCCGATGATTTCTTCCCGAAACTGAAAAAACTTTGTGACGAGAAGAACATCCTGCTTTTTGCAGACGAGATACTGACAGGCATGGGAAGAACCGGTGAATGGATGTGTATGGATCACTGGGGTGTTGTGCCCGATATCGTAACTTTCGGCAAATCATTCGGAAATGGCTTCCCGGTTACGGCCATGGTGGTCAGGGAAGAATATGCCGAAGCACTTGACAGGATCTCCGCCTCATCGAGTTATGGTGGCAATCCCATGGCCTGCGCAGCGGCCCTCGCTTCCATTGAAGTTATCCAGGAGGAGGGAATCCTGGAAAATGTCAGGTCAACGGGAAAGTTTATCAGCCAGCGCCTTGAGAAAATGAAAGGGGAACATCCCATCATCGGTGATATCAAGGCCAGGGGATTCCTCCTGGGAATAGAACTTGTGAAGGACGTGGCAACCAAAGAACCCTTTGATGAAGCCGGGAAACTGGTATACCAGAAAGCTTTCACCAAAGGGCTGGCATGGATCCCTGCGGGCCATATTCTGCGCATGTCCCCTCCCCTGGTCATGGATGAGAAATACGCGGAAATGGGACTTGACATGATCGAAGAATCCATAGCCGAGGTGGAAAAAGAATTCGGATACAATTAATCAGTCGTTACATGCCCAGGGAAAAAATAAATTTTGGCATCATTGGCCTTGGCCTTATGGGAAAGGAATTTGCAAGTGCAGCAGCCCGCTGGTGCCATTTGCTGGACGATGGACCCGTACCGGTGGTGAGGGGAATTTGTAACAGAAGCAATGAGTGGGACAGGCAATGGTTTACCGCTAATTTCCCTGATATTGAAATTGTTACCGGTAACTATAGGGAACTCCTTGAAGATCACAGGATCGATGCCATCTATTGTGCCGTACCGCACAATCTCCATGAAGAATATTACATTAACATCCTGCAGGCAGGCAAGCATTTGCTGGGAGAAAAACCTTTCGGGATAGACCTGGAAGCCAACAAAAAAATCCTTGAAGCCACCAGGGAACACCCCGGACTGATCGTACGCTGCAGTTCGGAGTTTGCCTATTATCCCGGTGCCAGAAGGATCATCGACTGGCTGAATGAGCAAAAATATGGAAGACTGATGGAAGTCCGCTGCGGATTCCACCATGCCAGTGACATGGACCTGGATAAACCGATCAACTGGAAAAGGATGGTTGATATCAACGGTGAATACGGATGCATGGGGGATCTGGGGTTCCACATCCATTTCATCCCATTGCGCTTCGGCTGGTACCCTGAATCGGTTTTGGCCAGCCTTCAAAACATTGCCACAGAGCGCCCGTCCGGTGACGGGACACTGGTTCCCTGTGAGACCTGGGACAATGCAACGGTGATCACTGAATCCACCGATCCACTTAACGGGATGCCTTTCAGCATACAATATGAAACCAAACGCATGGCCCCGGGACAGACCAATACATGGTTCATAGAGATTTACGGCACCAAGGGATCGGCCAGGTATTCCACGCATGAGCCAAAAGCTTTCTATACGCTTGAGACCAGGGGAAGGGAACAGGGCTGGACAAGGACGGATATCGGACCTGATTCCTTTATCCCGAGCATTACCGGAAGCATCTTTGAATCCGGTTTCAGTGATTCCATGCTGCAGATGCTGGGCGCCTTTTTATGGGAGTTCAAAAAGGATGCAGCCGCTCATCCCTTTCCCGCCGGACATCCTGAAGAAACACACTGGAGCCACAAAATCATGACAGCAGCTCTTGAATCACACAAAACAGGTAATAAAATCATCATCAAAAAATCATGAAAAACCTATTGTTGCTTTCACTTGTGATCCTGCTGGCCAATGGGTCCTGCATGCAAAAAGAAATGCCCGGTCAGGCTGTATGGGATACCATCATCTCCGATACCATACAGTACCATCCAGTAAGGCTTGACATCAACGGGAACATCCTCCCCTGGTATGCTTCAGATCCCGGAGTATCTTACGATACGGCCATTATGCTTGTCTGGGATTTCTGGAAAAATATGGAGATAGACTCCAACGGTCTTAAGTATTACATGAACCACCAGGTATGGGCACCGGAACATGACATGCGGGGACTGGGAGGAGACCAGATCAATATGGCCCTTTCCTCCTGGGCACTGCTCTACCAGTATACGGGGGATGCGTCAGTGATCGAGGATATGAAGTACATGGCCGATGAATACCTCAACCGCTCCCTCTCTGATCCTTCATCCTCATGGCCGCATCTGCCTTATCCGTATAATACCGTGATCCATTCAGGCATTTATGACGGGGATATGCGCAACGGCAAAGGGATCCTTCAACCGGACAAAGCAGGGAATTTTGGCCATGAGCTCGTGACCCTCTATAAGATCACGGCTGAACAGAAATACCTGGATGCCGCGATAAGGATCGCCAGGGTGCTCGCTGAAAGGACCCTGCCCGGCAACAATGATCAGTCCCCCCTGCCTTTCAGGGTGAATGCCCGGACCGGTGAACCGGGGATCCTGTTCAGTAACAGGGGGGATGGAAAGGCCGAAACAAAGGCACTGTACACGGCGAACTGGACGGGTACCCTGATGCTCTTCCAGGAGATGCAGGGGTTTGATGCTGCCCATGTAGTCCTCTATCAGAAATCATTTGATACCATCCTCGCGTGGATGAAGGAATATCCGCTGAAAACAAATAAATGGGGACCGTTTTTTGAAGATATCCCGGGATGGAGCAATACCCAGACCAATGCCGTCACCTTTGCCATGTTTATCATGCTGAACCGGGATCTTTTCCCCGATTGGGAAAAGGATGTAAAGGGGATCTTCGACTGGACCTACCAGGAGCTGGGTAACAAGGAATACAGTCAATATGGGGTAACCGTGATGAATGAACAGACCGTTTACAGGGTACCGGGGAACAGTCACTCATCAAGGCAGGCATCCATGGAACTCTGGTATACAATGCTTGCAGGAGACACAACTTTCAGGACAAATGCCATCAGGACACTCCACTGGGCTACCTATACGGTGGACTGGGACGGGAAGAACCGGTATATCAGGGATGATGTCTGGCTGACCGATGGTTACGGGGATTATGTAAGGCATTACCTGAGGGCAATGGCGGCCTTGCCTGAACTGGCCCCATCCCACAAGAACAAATTACTGCAATCCACCTCGGTGGTCAGGCATATTGAATATACGTCAAAAAATATAGCCTATAAAACATTCGATACTGCTGCCATCGAGCTGCTGCGGCTGACTGCCAAACCGGTAAAAATCCTTGCAGCCGGCGAAGCATTGCCCCAAACAGATCAACTTGGCACGGACAGCTGGATATGGACGCCGCTGGCGACAGGCGGTGTTCTCAGGATCAACCATGAACATTCAGATGAAGTAACCATACTGCTGTAATGAGTAATCAGAATAAGCCTGACACTGGCAAAAGTTATTTATTAATGCTGGCGGCTTTCTGCCTTTTATCAGGATCACTGGATCAATGTAAACCGCCCGGTCCGCCAGCAGTGGATTTTTGCCAGCAGTCCCTCGAGGAATCATTGATACCCATCAGGCCGGGCATCCCCGGCGAATCCCCATTCTGGAACGGGTATGCCATCAGGTTCATCAACGTTCCCGCTTTTGATTTCAAGACAGTGGAGGGGGCTGCTCACTACCGGTTCACTGCTGCTTCTGAACGGGACAGCATGGACCATGTCTTCACCGCTGATAAGCCATGGAACCTGTTGTTCCCCATATGGAAAGAATTGCCTGCAGGAATGGTAAACCTGACGGTGGAAGGGATGGACGGCAACGATCAGGTCGTTGGTGTTTCGGGTACCCGCCGGTTTTACCGGGCTGCGGTATTCGGCGGAATATACCATTCCCCGGAAAGGGATTACAGGGAGAGTGCACTTATGGGACTGCAATGGCTTTTCAGGCAACAACATTACCAGCGCTGGCTGACCGAATCGTCTCCTGATACAAATTATTACCTGTACTGTTATCCTTCCAAAATAATCGGGGCGGTAGTAAACAGCATGCTGATGTATGCCGCATTGAATCCGGCGGATTCTGCGACAGCCATGAAAATCGCCATCAACGCCGGCAAATACCTGGTAAATGCCAGTGAACCGGCCGGCAGTCCGCTCCCCTTTTTTCCTCCTACCTATGACGGAGATTTAGCTGAACAGATCAAAACGGCAGGGGTCAGTGACCGGGAATATGCAAAAAGGAAAACGATCGAAATACGGGATCAGCTGATGATCATTTATCCGGCCGATGTCGGTGAGGCATACCTGAATCTGTATGAGCATACCGGGATTGCAGCATTCCTTGAGGCTGCGATCAGGATTGCTGATACCTATGCAATCCTTCAGCTTGAAAATGGGACCTGGTACCTTACTTTGAACATACACACCGGCGAGCATATCGATCCCAACCTCTGCATTCCAACCGGCATTATTCATTTCCTAGACAGGTTAATCAAGGATCATGGACTTCAAAAATACATGATTAACACTGAAAAAGCCATGAACTGGATCATGGATAATCCATTGAAGAATTTTTACTGGGAAGGTCAATTTGAGGATGTTCCTCCATCACTGGCATTCAGGAATCTTTCCAAAGGGCACGTACTTTCGCTGGCCTGTCATTTTCTGCAAGAAGGAAAAAACAATCCTGAAAAGATTGAAACAGCAGAAGAACTGATCCGTTTTGGAGAGGACCAGTTTATTATCTGGGAACAGCCATTTCCGGAAGAAGACGAAAACACCGATAACTGGATTACTCCCTGTGCCCTTGAACAATACGTGTATTATGTTCCCATAGACGCCAGTGCTGCCCGGTTTATTGAAACATTCCGGATCGCATATGAAGTCACCGGAAAGGAATTATACCTGGCCAAGGCCAGGTCGCTGGCCAACTCAATGACCGTAGCACAGGACCCTGTGACAGGGGAATATCCAACATACTGGGAATATGAACGCAAGCATCAACTGGATGGCTGGATCAATTGTGCTACTGCTGACGCCAGGGCCATGCTTGAATTTGCCGACTTTCTGGAAAAACATAAAAATGATTAAATACTTAATAAAATGAAAGCATCCAATGTCCCAACCGCCGGATATGTTGCCTTCGGCACCATGTTCTATGAACCCGAAAACCTTCAAATGATCAGCTCCAGGGCTGTAAAACAGCTTCAGGATGCAGGGCTCAGGCTCATAACCACCGATCCGGTATACGGTGAAGATACTGAACCCCTGAGGGCCATTAAAGAATTGAAATCAGGTGAATGGGATTTCCTCTTTGTAAATATCATTAACTGGATTGATACCCGGGGGGTGTTCCGGGTGCTGCACGAATTCCGCAATGAACCGATGATCCTTTACAGCTTCGGCGGGTTTACAGATCATGAAGGGACATTCGAGGAAAAGGGAACACTGATATCACCGGCTGCAGGTGCAGGTTCTACTTCACTGCGACTGCCAATGGAACTCTGGGGAATCAAATTCAGGTACCTGTTCAATGCACCGGATGAACCAATGGATATCGATGGCATCAGATGTTTCGCACGGGCTGCCCATGCCATGAAATGTTTGCGGAAATCCAGGCTGGGTATGATAGGATTCAATGATATGGGACTGTATTCAACGGGATACAATCCGACCCTGCTCCGCGACCGGATCGGTCCGGAAATAGAAAGCATCGACATGCTGCAGCTCAAGAACAGGATGGACGGGCTGGGACCCGATGAGGTGAAGGCAGCCATGGCAGCCGTCACAAAAGACTGGGAATACCCGCTGGGTAAGCCCAGGGACCAGGTCATTGAGAAAGCCATAAAAATGTACCTGGCCACGGTGAAGATCTGCCAGGAAAAAAATTTCGACACCATGTCCTATAAATGTGTGGATGGTGTCGATCTGGAAATGGGACTTACCCATGCCGTGCCGTCATCCCTGGTGGCCGATGCCGGATACCCATATGTGGATGAAAACGATCTGGGCAATTCGGTGGCGCAACTGATGCTCAAGTTCATTACCGGACAAACCCCTACCTTCCTGGAGCACTACGAGCATCACCCGGAGTGGATCCTGCTTGGGGAAGACGGTTACTGTCCCCGGGCTTTCATGGAGGGCAAACCCCAGATCAAGGATGTATCCACGGTCTTGCTTGACGGGATCGCTCATTGTTCCAATATGAAAAAGGGCCGGATGACACTGGCCTGCCTGTCGGAGGTCAAAGACGGTTACCGGATGCATATTGTCACCGGCGAGGGTAAGGAAAGACCAAAATGGGTGGAGATGGGTGTTCCGCTGCCTTCCTGGCCGAGCGTGACCTTTTATCCTGATGCTCCCGTCCGGCAGATCCTTGATCATGTACAATCACAGCATTTTGCAGCCGTATACGGATATTATGTGAACGAACTGGTGGATCTGTGCGCCCTGCTCGATATAGAAACCATACTTGACACTGCCTAAACTTAATCATAATGAACAGAATAATGAACCTTGCACTCATTGCCGCCACCGGCATCGTGCTGAACTGCCGGGGGCCGGAACAGGCCGTCTCGTCCGAGGTTATTGTACTGGTGAATTCCAACAGTCCCGAGGTAACCAAAGGAACGCAGAAACTGATCCCCTACCTGAATCATTTCGGGGTCAGTTTCACCACAGCTGACCTGGCTGAAGGCAGTCTGCCCTCCGGTCCAGAGAAACCGGCCCTGATTATTGTTTCCCATCCCGGTATCGCTGCGGATGACA
>Ga0111175_1168_pt1 | contig 11583 bp, 9 predicted proteins | sample DeeMarSWOR324_28_FD_80228 | JGI IMG/M metagenome (GOLD analysis project Ga0111175, IMG submission 80228) | Bacteroides sp. SM23_62
GGATCACATCTCCCGGGACATAGGCATTGCCGTCCGGACGGTTATCGGTGGCGGGGATGATCCCGACAACGTGAAGGGGGACCTTATTGCAGGCCAGGGCATAGAGGGTGCCGGCCACGGCCGCGGCACCGGCCATATCGCATTTCATGTAATCCATGCTGTCATGGGTCGGTTTCAGGCTGAGTCCGCCGGTATCATATACCACTCCTTTGCCAACCAGGACAATGGGTTTATCGTTTTTTGGCTTTTCGGGTTTCCAGGTCAGGATGGAGAATGTAGGTGGATCTATGCTCCCCTTGTTTACGGCCAGCAATCCCCCCATCTTGAGGGATTCTATTTTCTTTTTGTGAAATGTCTCGACATGGAAACCTGCCTCCCTGCCCATCTCTTCAATTTCCTTCGATAATTTAACAGCAGTCAATGTTGAGAGGGGTTCATTCACCAGGTCACGTGTTTTGTAAACAGCCCTGCAAAGCTGATCCAGTTCTTTCACAGCCTGCTTGTTCTCTTTCACAAGGACTTTTATGATTTTGAGGGAATTATCCTTTTCTTCTTTCTTGTTCAGGTATTTATTGAACTGGTAACTGCTCAGTGCCAGGCCTTCAGCAAATGCAAGTAAATGGTCATTTTTTTTCTCAAGTCCGACAACGGTAACAGAGGAAAGTTTTCTGTCATTCACCAGATCTGCAATAATTTTTCCAGCCTTCCTGGTTTCTTCAAGGGACTGGTTGGGTTTTTTCTGGTCATCAATCAGGTGGACCAGGATCCAACGGGGATATTGATTGAAAACGAATTGTTTTTTCTTATTATCCAGGCAAAATTTCAGGTAATCTCTTTCCTGGTCGGACAAAAGCCATGGTTTTATCCTGGAGGTGGATTTTCCAACAAGGATAATGCTTTCTTTAGGGCCGGCCTTCTCTGTGGCAGTTATCTTCATTGTGCAAAGATAACCTTTTTATACGATTCTAATCCACTGTATCGAAGGTGTAGAGTATGGCTTCAAGCTCCCTGACATAAAGCCGTTTATCCAGGCTGGGAGCATACACGAAGCCTTCGACCGTGACCACCCTGTTCCTTGGCTGATCGAGTATGGTATGACTGATGAAGGGTCCCCCCATAAAGGCTTTCTCAAGCCTCCATAGTCCCCGCAGTTCAGCCATGTATACTCCATTCTTCACATTTTCGGTGAAGATAACAGGGTACTGGGTCTCTGTTTTCATATAAGACCCTTCTACCGGTCCGGGTACATATCTCCGGACAAATTCATTGCGCTTGTTGACCAGGTAATCCAAGGTAAAAGTATTGGTGTCTGTATAGGGATAGTAATAGATGAATACCCCCTGTGACATGTCTGCCACTTCATGCGTCAGCCAGACAAAATCCTCAGCATCAACGCCAACATCATAACCGGCCGGTACGGAGATAGAAACCTGGTGCTGCTGTTTGAGCATTTCATCAATTCCTTTGGCCTTGTTTTTCCTGTAATTCTCAATGGTCCGGTTTCGTTCATCAACCTCGAGAAGGTTTCTCAGCTTATCACTGTTCTCATTAAGATAGGCAATCATGGTGGAATCATTGGGACCAACAATCTTGATCAGTAATTGGGGATGGGCCCAGACATTGCGTTGCACGACTATCCTGGGTTCATTATACTGGCTGGAAATATCCGTAAGGATAATATTTCTGTGGTTCTTGAAAATCCTGTTAAATCCATCTGACGGGATATGCACCAGGGTATAGCTGGGTTCATCGACAGGCAGGGCCTCTACCGGCACATTGCAAAAATCGGCAAAGAATTGTCCAAGGTCAGATTCCCACAAATACGGGTCGATGACCAGGATGATCTCACCAGGTTTTCCGGTAACCATAGGAAGCAAGCCTTTTCTTTCCTGTTTCTTGCAACCAGTGATCAAAATAACAAAAATCAGGGATAGGAGAAATATGGATCTTCGCATAACAGGGAGTTTAATGTACATGATAATCAGCTCATAGCACACAAAATTCAAGCCAAAGTATTGAATTTTTCAAGCATATATTTTGAGAAGTTCAGCAGTTCGGGTTCCTCGAATGACCCGGTCATCACCTGCACACCAAAAGGCATTCCGTTTGAATGCATGCCCAGCGGCAGGGATATTGCCGGGATCCCGGCCAGGTTCGCATGGATGGTGAAAATATCTTCCAGGTAAAGGGCAACAGGGTCATCACCCATGGTTCCCAGCCCGAAGGCAGTCCGGGGCGTGGTCGGAAGCAGGATCAGGGGGTAGGAAGCAAGGATCTCCATGGTCTTGTCCCTGATCAGCCTGCGGACTTTCTGGGCTTTCCCGTAATAGGCATCATAATACCCGGCACTGAGCACGAATGTGCCCGTCATGATCCTTCTCTTGACTTCTGTTCCAAAACCTTCACTCCTTGACCTGACATAAATGCTTCTTGTATCACTGGCTTCATCTGTCCTGTGACCGAAATGGATGCCATCATACCGGGCCAGGTTGGAAGAAGCCTCTGCCATGGCCATTACATAATAGGCAGGGACCAGGGTGTCAAGGTAGGGAAAGGAGGCAGGATCAACCTGGTAACCCTCTTCCCTGAGACCTTCAATGATGGTGATCATCTGTTCCCTGATCTCCCCGTCTAGCCCGGGATGATCCAGTGGTTCCTGCAGGTAAGCGATACATTTTGCCCCAGGGGCTGTTAACCTGGAGTAATCCGTGATCCGTTGATCCGATGCGGTACTGTCATATGCATCCGGACCGGCGATCACTTCCAGGATCAGGGCTGCATCTTCTATATTCCAGGTAATGGGACCAATCTGGTCAAACGAAGAACCATAGGCAATGAGCCCGTACCTGCTCACCCTTCCGTAGGTAGGCTTTAATCCCACCAGTCCACAAAAAGAAGCAGGCTGCCTGATGGACCCTCCTGTATCGGACCCAATGGCTGCCAGGCAGAGATCAGCTGCCACGGCTGCTGCAGACCCGCCGGATGATCCGCCGGGGACCTTCCCCGTATCAAGCGGATTCAGTACGGGTCCGTGTACGGATGTTTCATTGGTACCCCCCATGGCAAATTCATCACAGCCGGTACGTCCAATGATGATGGCATCTTCCCCGATCAGCCGGTCCACTACCGTGGCATTATACACCGACCGGTAGTTTTGAAGCGATTTCGATGCTGCGGAGACTATATGCCCTTTATAACATATATTGTCCTTAAGACCAATCACCATCCCCGCAAGTTTCCCTGCCGTGCCATTAATCATTTTATCCTGGATCAGCCTTGCGCTGTCCAGTGCTTCTTTACCAAATACTTCAACAAAAGCATTCAGGTTTATTCGCTCATCTATTCTTTGCAGATATGATTCAACCAAAGACGGTAGATCAAGTTCCTGCCTGTTGATAGCCTCCCGGATTTCATGCAGTGATCTGTAAGGTAGCATTTTTGGACATAAAAAAACCTGCCATCTTCAATTCTGAAGGAATGAATGACAGGTAAGAGTGACTGATGTAAAATAAATCTATTCCTTTTCGATCTCGTTTTCAGTTTCTCCTTCAGCCGCTTTTTCGTCTTTGGTGGCTTTCTTGAATTCCTTCATGCCCTGACCCAGACCTCTCATCAGTTCAGGAATCTTTCTTCCTCCAAACAGCAGCAGTACCACCATGACGATCAGTACAACCTGCCATGGACCCGGTATCCCAAGAATAATTAATAGTTCCATTATCTTCATTTTTTACTTCGACCATACAAATGTAGTAATAATATCTATTTCCGGAACAATTGTACCACATCATTACCGTTGGCATAGAGCAACAGTGACAGCAGGATCAGCATTCCGGCGATCTGCGCATATTCCATGAATTTATCCCCGGGTTTCCTGCCACTGACGATCTCATACAACAGGAACATCACATGTCCCCCGTCCAGCGCAGGAATGGGCAGGAGGTTCATAATGGCAAGGATGATGGATAGCAGCGCGGTCATTTCCCAGAAAGTCTCCCAATTCCATTCTTTCGGAAAAAAGCTGCCGATTTTGATAAATCCCCCAAGGGATTCATAAGCCTTTGTCTTTGGCGTGAAGATCAACTTAAGCTGTTTCAGATAGCTGATGGCATTGCCAAGGCCTTTACTGATCCCGGCAGGAATGGCCTGCAGAAAGGAATACTCGACCTTCACCAGGTCAAAAAACCGGCTCAGGTCCCCGACCGGCCAGACACCGATCTTTCCGTCATCCGTAGCTTTGAATGTATAGGTGATCTTTTCACTGCCCCTGAGTACCGCAACGGCTACCTCCTGACCCTTCAAATCGCTCATTTTGGTCCGGAACTGATCAAAGAATTCTATCTCGGTTTCGTTGAGGGCGACAATCTTGTCATCCAACATTATACCTGCTTCCCGGGCAGGGGATTCCTTGCTGAAATCATACACGATAAAAGGAATACGCGTGGTAATAAAACTTTCACTTTTCAGCAGGGGTGCCAGATGCTCCTCCAGAATGGGGATATCAACCAGCTGCCCGTCCCGTTCAACCTGTATGGAGCTGGCGCTGTTCACTACAATATCATGGAAAATCTTATTGAAATTCTCTATCTCCTCATGATCAACTGAAATTATCTTATCCCCGTTCCGGAGACCGATGTCAAGGGCGACTGAATCGCACAGGATCCCGTATTTCACATTTTTGGTAGGCAGATACTGTTCCCCCCAGACATACAGGGTGGTGGAATAGATAACAAGCGCCAGCAGGAAATTGACCAGGACACCGCCCACCATGATCAGCAGGCGCTGGTATGCGGGCTTGGACCGAAATTCCCAAGGTTGTGGCGGCTTTTTCATCTGTTCCTTGTCCATTGATTCATCGATCATGCCGGAAATTTTCACGTACCCTCCCAATGGCAGCCAGCCAATACCATATTCAGTGTCACCTATTTTCTTTTTGAACAGGGAAAACCAGGGATTGAAGAAAATATAGAATTTTTCCACCCGGGTCCTGAACAACTTGGCGAAGGCAAAGTGCCCCAACTCATGCAGGAAAACCAGGATGGATAAACTCAAAAGGAACTGTGCAATCTGTATTATTACGTTCATTCTTTCAATTGTAAAATCCAGGCAAAATTATCATAAAAGATAACTTCCGGCAATTTTTCTTGCCTCAGAATCGGTTTCCACGTAATCGTTCAGATCCGGAGTGGCAATATATGCGACGGAATTCATTGTTTCTTCAATGACACCTGGCATGTCGAAAAAATCCAGCCTGCCCTCAAGGAAGGCATTGACAGCCACTTCGTTGGCCGCATTCATTACGCATGGCATATTCCCCCCTATTTCAAGGGCCCGGTATGCCAGTGTCAGGTTGGGAAAAATTTCCAGGTCGGGGGCATGAAAAGTCAGGTTTGGATACTCGGAGAAGGAAAATCTTTCCAGGTCAGATCTCAGGCGTTTCGGGAACCCCAATGCATACTGAATGGGCAATTTCATATCGGGGATCCCAAGCTGGGCTTTCAGGGATCCATCTTCGAACTGTACCAGGGAGTGAATGACGGATTGCGGATGGATGATCACCTCGATCTGCTCGGGTTTCAGTCCAAACAACCATTTGGCCTCGATTACCTCCAGGCCCTTATTCATCAGGGATGCCGAATCGATGGTGACTTTATCTCCCATGCACCAGTTCGGATGTTGCAGGGCTTCATCCCGTGTGACTTTCTTGAGGTAAGCCTGGTCCTTACCAAGGAATGGTCCGCCAGATGCCGTCAGGATAACCTTTTCGATCGGATTCATCTCTTCCCCGACAATACATTGAAAAATGGCGGAATGTTCTGAATCTACAGGATAAATATTAACGCTGTTCTCAATGGCCGATTTTGTGACCAGTTCACCGCCTACCACCAGTGTTTCCTTATTGGCCAGGGCAATATCCTTTCCGGCCCGGATCGCCCTCAGGGTAGGCCGGAGCCCTGAAAATCCCACCAGTGCTGACATAATTATATCAACCGAATCCATTTCGACGATTTGCTCCAGCGCATCTACTCCTGCATACACTTTTACCGGCAGGTCAGAGAGTTTTTGGGAGACATAATCGTATTTATCCTCGTTGGCGATAACCACATGGTTTGGAAGGAATTTTCTGGATTGTGCTATAAGTACATCAGCATTATTGCGTGCGGTCAGGATTTCCAGTTTAAAATGATCCGGATTTTTATCAATAACCTCCAGGGTCTGGGTTCCGATCGATCCGGTTGATCCAAGGATGGCTACGTGTTTATGCATTTAGAAGACGATATAGGATTGCGGATCGATGGGGGTTCCGTTGTGCCATAACTCAAAATGCAAATGTGGACCCGTGGTAAGTTCACCTGAATTCCCGATGATGGCGATGGCATCACCTGCCTTTACAATATTTCCTGATTTCTTCAGGAGTTCAGAATTGTGCTTATAGACAGAAATCAGGTTATTTTCATGCTGGATATGAATTACATAACCAGTCTCAACAGTCCACGCGTCCATGATGACAGTTCCATCCAGTGTGGCCTTGACCACCTCATTGGGCGCGGCTACTATATCTGTCCCGAAATGGTTCTCAATGGCGTTAAAAGGCAGGGTTACCAGTCCCCTGAGAGGGGCAAAAAAATGAATGCCGGCCAGGTCAGTCGGACTGCGTTGGTTGGACATTACCAGCAGATTGTATTGCTCTTCCTGCTCTATCTGCATCCTTAGCAGTGAGTCCTCTAAAGATTTGGAAAATTCGATGGAAGCGGTTTCCATGGTTGAATCGCTGATGTTAACCGGATTAACCGGCTCCTCGCCTGCTACCAGTGCCCGGATATTCTGAAAATACTGATCCCGCATCCTGATCTCGTTTTCCAGTGAGTCGAGCCGCACAGCATTCATATGTATGGTCCTGCGCAGGTTTTCATCCGGATAACCGGGTATCAATTGCCGTATACCGGTAAAAGCCACCAGTGCAAATATGCCCACCACGATCAGGACAATAAGACTGGCCGTCAGGATCATGATATTGAACCGTGTAAGCCGGATGTACCAGATCTCCTCAAAGGAACTGTCATTGTAAATGATCAGTCTGAATTTATCCCGTAGTCTCTCGGCTAAGGATTTTTTTTGTAGCTCGCCCATGGTTTAGCCTGTCAGAAAGCATACAAAGATCAGAAAGCACACAAAGTTAATAAATAGTATCAATTGAATATGAAACAGGATGAATTGAATATTGATTACGATTCCTTAAATTTAGACTGACAGAATGAACAATAACCAATCCAGTATATCATGAGCAACAAAGCCATGCATTTTACCCGCAGGGATTTTCTGAGAACTTCTGCGGTAGCGGCAGCAGGACTTTCAGCTGTCCCTTATATATCCTGTTCCGGCAGCACAGTGCCTGCCCCGTTGACCAGGAGTTTCGGCAAACTGAATTTTGATGTGACCACCCTGGGACTCGGTGGACAGGCTTCACTCCAGTGGACATCCCCAACCGAAGATCCTGTTGAGATCATCCTGAAAGCATTCAAACTGGGTGTGAATTATTTTGATACATCTAATTATTACGGTCCGAGCCAGACGAATTTCGGAAGGGCTTTCAGAAGGCTTAAGCTGATACCCGGACAACCCGGCTACAATGAGAAACTGCGAAAGTCTATTTTCCTGACATCTAAAACCGGACTGAGATGGGGAAAGGGAGGCTATCCCGTGGACGGGGTATACAGCGGTACCAACGGAACCATGCCGGCGCATACCCTCTATGATGTAAATCGTACCCTGAGCCAGATCTTCGGGGATGGGACAGGGGCCTACCCGGAAGGGGCCTATCTTGATATGGTCCTGATCCATAATTTCCAGCGTGAAAACGAGATAGAAGTATGTTTCAAAGGTATTGAAGACACGAATCCGGATATGGAACATATCGGCGCACTGGCAGCCCTCAGGGATGTCAGGGACGGGACAAACCTGACGGGTCTGAATCCCGATCATAAAAAGCTGATCAGACACATAGGATTCTCAGGCCATTATTCCTCTCCCAACATGATCAAGATGATCCAGCGCGACACCTATGATCTCTTCGACGGAATGCTGGTAGCCATCAATGCCAACGATAAGCTTAACCTGAACATGCAGCACAATGTGATCCCGGTTGCCGCTGCCAAGAATATGGGGATCATTGCCATGAAGGTTTTCGCCGATGGAGCCATGTACAGCAAACCTGCTGACTGGTCCAGGACCTCAGAGCATGTCGTTCGTACAGTGGGCAGTGAACAGCTGCCCAGCCAGCCGCTCATACAATATGCCCTCACCACCCCGGGGATCCATACAGCCATCATCGGGATAGGACATGTTGATGATGATCCGGCCAAATGCCAGCTTCACCAGAATTACCTGTCTGCCCAGGTTGAGCCCGGCGGACTCGGGGAAGGTGACCGCAAAGAAATTGAGCAGATGGCGCTGGCGGTAAAGGAAGGCAAAACCAACTATTTCCAGGTAAGTGAAGGTGGTTTGACTCCCCCGGGCACACCGGAAATCAAGCAGGAAATAATGGGTGATGAGCGGGTGGTGACACTGGCATGGCATACAGCCATTGCCGGGAATGAACCTGTCAGGGGCTATGAAATATGGCGCGACGGGGAGAAGGCAGGTGAATTGCCCCACCAGCCCCAGACAGGCACTGCTCCCTTCCAATTTGAAGACAAACCGGGCAACCGGTCGGCACACACTTACCAAATAATCACCGTGGATGCAGCAGGCAATCTAGCAGCGTCCGAAGAGATTACCGTTCGATCTGTATAACCGGCACAAATCATTTCATCATTACCACAGCACGGCACATGACGCACTGGGTGTTTATAAAAAAGAAGCCAGGGTACAGTTCGGTAGTGAAAATGGTCTCATTCGGGCAGTAGCATCCGGAGATGTTGTTATCATACTAGCCGGGGTAGCCCACAAGGACATCAATTCAAGCAATGATTTCAGGGTCGTCGGAGCCTACCCTGCCGGCCAGTCCTGGGACATGAATTATGGAAAACAAGCAAAAAGGCCTGCAGCAGACAAGCATATGGACAACGTTCCGGATCCGAAAACCGACCCGGTTTATGGGAGCAAAAATCTCCTGCTTTTGTTATGGGTTACCTGATCCTGTATTGACCCGGAATGAAAATACATCGGGCCGGTTATAATGACCGGCTACATCGAATTCATATTTGCCCCTGACCAACTCTTCCAGGTCGAGATCGGCATACAATATGCCCTCCTCATCAATGATAGGACCTGAAAGGACTTTACCGCCTGGCCCAATAATTACACTTCCGCCGGCACAGGGAATGGTGTCAGGATCTGTTATCAGGGATAGGATATCATCAGGATATGCATCCTGTTTGATCAACTGGTTGCATCCCAGCACATAACACCTGCCTTCCACAGCGATGTGCTGAAGGGTGATCTGCCAGCTGTCCCGGCAATCCGCAGTAGGGGCCAGGTAGATCTGCACCCCTTGCTGGTACATGGCCATCCTCGCCAGGGGCATATAGTTCTCCCAGCAAATGAGTCCGCCATAAATCCCAAATCCGTTATCAAAAACCGGCAGGGTTGAACCATCTCCTTCCCCCCAGATCAGTCGTTCCGAACCCGTAGGTTTGAGTTTCCTGTGTTTGCCAAGGAATTTTCCGTCTGAGCTGAAATATAAAATGCTGCAATACAATGTTCCACCCTTATCTTCCTTTTCAACCACCCCGACAGCCAGATCTGCCTTCAATTCCCGGGCCATCTCCTGTAATTCCCTGAACCTGTCATCTCCAACAGCCAAGGCATTTCTGTAATACCTGGCGTATAATTCCCTGCCCTCCTGTGAGCGGCTTCCTACCACAGACCCGAAGGTCAGTCCCCTGGGATACCCGGGCAGAAATGCCTCTGGAAACAAAACCAGATCAGGTGACTCGGCCTTGATCCCTGTGAGCAGGTCCCACATTTTTGCAATGGTTTTATCCATCTCAAATAGAAAGGGCTGTGCCTGGACAACGGCGACTTTTGCATGCTTCATTTGCTAAAAATCAGTTAATTAAATAATAACTGAAACCAATGAAAATAAGGAATTATATGAACGCTGCACAAAAATTACCATCAAATCCGGATTTTCACCCACGATAATTCAGGGTATTTCGACATTAAGTAATAGATACTATTGGGATTAATATCCAGCATTTGATTAGAATCTGATAAGTCCCTATCCAGGGAATTGCCTGGTATGCAAAATAAAACCAATTAAGCATATGATAAAATATGCGAGACCTGAGGTCCAGCTAGAAAATGGTTATTTAAAGGGGAAAAGAGTAATCTGGATCAGGTTTAAATACAATCCGAATTTGATCCGAATCCTCGGGAAAGTTCAACATTGCAGGTGGAATTATGTGAAAAAGGCATGGTATATACCAGTCAAGTATTTTGACCAGGATGATTTTTTAAAGAAAATCTCCAATAAAGCAAAGATTAATATGACAAGGATCACCATGACAAAGATTAGCAATCCATACGTACAAAGACCAGCAGAAACACAACCCCTCAAATTGCCGGATGGTTTCCTTGATCTGCTGCAACAGAAAAGGTACAGCATGAGTACCATTAAAATCTATTCCTCATATTTCAGCCAGTTTCAGGAATATTTTGCGAATTATGATCTTAAACAAATTTCGACAGATCAGATAAATTCCTACATCGTGGAGCTGATTAACAATATTGGTATTTCTGCAAGCCAGCAAAACCAAAGAATCAATGCAATTAAATTCTATTATGAAAAAGTGTTGGGTAGAACAAAAGCCTATTATAATGTGGAACGGCCAAAAAAAGAAAGGAAACTACCCACAGTACTAAGTAAACATGAAGTAAACTTACTTCTCAATATCACAGGTAATTTAAAGCATAAATGTATTCTTACTACAATTTATTCATCCGGGCTTAGACGTAGTGAACTGATTAATCTGAAAGTAGAAGATATAGATTCAACAAGAAGACTCATCAGGATAACAGGAGCAAAAGGAAAGAAAGATAGACATACACTACTATCTGAGAAACTGATTTTGCTGTTACGTGAATACTACAAAGCCTACAGGCCCAAAGTTTGGCTATTTGAAGGTCAGAAAGGTGGTAAATACAGCACAACAAGTGTGGCCAAGATTGTAAGATCAGCAGTTATTAAGGCTGGCATTCAAAAACATGTTACGCCACATTGTCTGCGGCATAGCTTTGCAACACATTTATTGGAACAAGGAACTAACCTGAGATACATACAGGAAATCCTGGGGCATGAAGATCCGAAAACCACTCAAATATATACCCGCGTCGCTACAAATGAACTCAGTAAAATCAGGAGTCCATTAGATGATTTTGATTAAATTTATGAGTTGATTAATCCCTAATCTTTTCAGATTGTAAATGCACTTTCAAAAGCAGACATAATTGAAATAAACACACTAAGTAAATATACACAAACGTTAGAAAGTATAAGCTGAAACGAGAATATAGGCACCCTGGTCTCAAGGTTAGGAACAAATATTCAACTACTGCTCTCCGAACAATTTGCCCCCAATAATC
>Ga0111175_1189_pt1 | contig 11561 bp, 9 predicted proteins | sample DeeMarSWOR324_28_FD_80228 | JGI IMG/M metagenome (GOLD analysis project Ga0111175, IMG submission 80228) | Bacteroides sp. SM23_62
TGTTCTCCGGGGCAGAAGAGTCATCCCTGAACGCCTCCCGGCCGGGCAGCGTTGAATCCTGGGGACCGGCCACATACAAAAGTACCGGGTCAGGCGTATGCTTCAGGTTAAACAGTCCCAGCCTCTTGAAGGTCAGATCCACCTGTCCCCTGAGCTCTTCATATACATCCTCGGAGACCAGGATGCTGCCTTCTATGGCAATGGTCCGGATCCTGTATGCCGTATTCAGGGATTCTCCGACAATCTCTTCCCCCACATGCCTGACCTCTCCCTTGTGAATGCCTATCCTGACGGGGATGCTGTGGGGGTGCCGGCATCCTTCCTGTATGTCAATGGCCGCTCTGATGGCCTGGGAACCTGAGGCGAACAGGCTGAGTGATCCGTCTGCCCTGCATTGCATAAGTTTTCCGGAATGGGCTTCGACAGATGCTGCATGGATTTTCTGATGATGCCGGAGGATCTGACCCAGTTTCTGCTCATCCTGGCGGATCAGCCTGGTATAAGCAACAATATCAGTGAACATGATGGTGTAATCCTGGGGCATTTCCCTGTTCTGTTTATCAGACCGTAAGTTACAATTTTTTGGATCATGTCTGGATTGGCTTGCATTTCTTGCGTAACTTGCAAAAGCAAACAAATCATGAGGTTATCTATGAAAGAAAGTGAAATCCTTGACCGGATAGCGATCAGTGTGAAATCTCATAAACTGTTGAGGATCCTGCTGAAGGAAAATCCTGACTTCGATGAGATCATGAGGCATTCCCGGAATGAAACGGAAGCCCTGGTAGGGGTCAGGGAATGGATTAAAAGGGAATATGCCAGACATGAGGAAGCATTCCGCTTCTTCAAAGCGGAACGTACCGTGCGGGAACAGTTTGAGAAACTGGACTGGCAGGATTACGCCATCATTCGCCTGCTCGATTATATAGAACATGCCGGCAAGGAATATCCAGACCTGAACCTGCGGGGGGAAATGGCCGTCAGCAATCCCGTTAAATTGATATGGCTGGCCGTGCATCACGGAACGGGCGGGGCCAAACCGGATTTTTTCAAGGATATGATAGAACTGTTCAGGCAGCTGCGGGGTGAAAGCAAACCTTACAATCCTGACCGTCAAAAGGTGCAGGAATGGATGTACCGTTACCCATCGGGATTGGATCCCAGGATCATTGCCCTGCGGGAAGAAAACAGGGAGCGGATCCTGAAAATCCTTATTCGCAAGATTGAAGAGAGGGGAGAAAAGGGACAGCGATACTATTTTGATGAAGGGATGAGCGAGGAAGAGAAACTGGAAAGGGCCAGGGAATGGTGGAAGGATCATCGTTTCCATCTTCGTTATGCCGTCAGGGATCCGGAGTTGCTGAATGAGATGCTCGGTTATTCCCTGGATCCGGATACCATGAAGATCCTGAAGGAAGCCGAAGCGGCGGGCATACCCTTTTTCATCAATCCCTATTACATCTCCCTGCTGCATGTTCGTGTTCCCTATTTTGCCGTTGGCGCTGACCTGGCGATCCGTCATTATGTGGTGTACAGCAAACAGCTGGTGGATGAATTCGGGCACATTGTCGCCTGGGAAAAGGAAGACCTTGTCAAACCGGGTGAACCCAACGCCGCCGGCTGGATCCTGCCCACCCATAACAATGTCCACCGCAGGTATCCCGAGGTGGCCATACTGATCCCGGATTCCGTGGGAAGGGCATGCGGGGGACTCTGTTCTTCCTGCCAGCGGATGTATGATTTCCAGAGCGGCAGGCTGAACTTCAACCTGGAAAAGCTTAAACCGGATGAAACCTGGCCGGAAAAGCTCAAAAGGCTGATGGATTATTTCGAGGAGGACAACCAGCTCAGGGACATCCTGATCACCGGTGGCGATGCTTTCATGAGTTCTGACCGGACCCTGAAGGAACTGCTGGATGAGATCCTGGAAATGATCAGGCGGAAACGCAAAAAAAACCAGGGCCTGCCGGAGGGCGAGAAAAAAGCGGAAATCCAGCGGATCCGTTTCGGTACCAGGCTGCCGGCCTATCTTCCCCAGCGTATCACGGAAGAGCTCGCATCGGTACTGGCGGATTTCAAACGGAAGGCCAGCAAGGAAGGGATCAGACAGTTCCTCGTCCAGACGCATTTTGAATCACCCATGGAAATAACCCCGGAGACCAGGACAGCGGTTGAAAGGCTGATCAGGGCGGGATGGACCATCACCAACCAGCTGGTGTTCACAGCCGCGGCTTCCAGGAGGGGGCATTCAACCAAACTCAGGATGGTGATGAATGACATAGGGGTACTGCCCTATTATACCTTTACCGTAAAAGGTTATATGGAGAACAACTTCAGTTTTGCCCCCAATGCCCGCGTGGTACAGGAACAGCTGGAAGAAAAGGTGATCGGCAGGATCCCCGAGGACCATTATGAAACCATTCGAAAGTTCCCGGAGGAAGCAGAGATGATGGTGGAGAATATAGATAACCTCAGGAATTTATCAGGGATGCCTTTCCTGGCGACAGACCGCAATGTCCTTAACCTGCCAGGGGTCGGCAAGAGCCTGACATTCAGGGCTATCGGTATCACCCGTTACGGAAGGCGGATACTCGAGTTTGATCATGATGAGACCCGCAGGCACAGTCCCATTATCCGCAAGATGGGCAAGGTCATCATCATAGAATCCAAATCCATACAGGAATACCTCCAGCAGCTTTCCGATATCGGGGAGGACCCTGAAGAATATGCAGGACTGTACGGGTATTCCGTCGGGCAGACAGAAAGCCGGGTACCAGTCTATGATTATCCGGAATATGCATACGAGCTTACCCCTGAATTTTCAAATCTTGAGATCTGAATCGGTTTTTTAGCCGATTAATTCAACAGGTATTGCCAGAATATTATCCGAATACCGGTAAAGGCCGATCTGTTAAGCAGATAATTGTACCGGTGCCGGCGGATCTGGTAAATCGTTGAAGTCAATTCAATGGTCTCCCCCAATCCCTTTTAATAGAGGATGCCCTTTTTTATCTCAATAGGATATAGACTATGGTCATATTTTAATATCAGGTCGATCTCATTTCATCCTTATCCCGGTAATAATGCAAACCCGGATATTTACCCCATTACATCCTGCTTTTAATGATCTCAACAATTACATAAGTTTCGAATATTACTTCTGCCATTGCACCATTCATAAGGGTTTCAGGAGTGGTCCAACCAGTGAGAAAGGCATATAATTCTGTATCATTTAAATAGAGTTGACAGGCTCTCCAGGTTGGTTTCAAAAGTCCGGTTTATAATACATATTTTTCCGGCTGATTTAAAGTTGAATTGTAAATTAGCCGCTATTTCCAGTATTTATCATCAAAACGGTTCAGGTTTATTTCATCATTGAAAACACCGATGGTTATGATGGCAAATGTAAAGACACTGGAGCCGGGTTCAAGGTGTCCCCCGATCGCCATGTTTTCATCTGATATATTTATGTGGGCATGGACCTTTCCATTGAAAACGTATCCGTTTACCGAGGTCAGGTCAACCGGGATACTGTCTTTGAAAAAGACATTCTCTGTCGGGAAGGTATTATTGTCCACCACGTGAAGGTGATAGGAGGTGAGGGAACCGATCCCGCTCAGGATCACAGCATTGTCAATCTGTTCTTTCTGGACCGCTTCCTTCAGTCCCCCGAGCAGATCCGTATGCTGTTTCAGCCTCACCACAACCATGCGCTCAAACTTACCTGAGGTGGTTACCACGGCGGGTACATCCTGCTCCTGTGCAAGGGATACGCAACTAAAGAGCAGCGAAACAATCAGGATATGAATCATCCTGTTTTTACGTAAGTTCATAATAGTTTCAGTGTTTGTTCTACATTTTTCGGATCAACTTTCATGTCAATAAGGTAATTTACAAAATATAGTGCAACCAGCATGTTAATTAAGCCTGGTCCCGTTAACAGTGTATGGCTAAAAATGAGTAATTTGTATTCAGCCAAAAAAACTGTACCTGTATGGGTCCTGAATTCATCGTGTCCCTTATAATTTATATTTTAAGGGTTCATTCATAAAATATCACGCATCCCATGAAACTCGGAATCAGCAGTTATACCTACACATGGGCCATTGGCTTGCCCGGACAACTGCCCGCCGATCCGATGAATTATGACAGGCTGCTAGAGAAAGCACTGGAGCTTGAAGTGGGACTGATACAGGTAGCCGATAACCTGCCCCTGGACCGGATGGATGATACTGAAATCGCGGATTATTACCGGACGGCCATGAACCGTGGCATACAGCTGGAAGCCGGGGCCAGGGGAATGACTGAGGCCAACCTGGAGAAATACATCCGGATTGCCGGACTGATCCGGTCACCCATCCTAAGGTTTGTGATTGATGGTCCTGGTTTTACGCCGGATATGGATTCCATCCTGGGCATCATTGGAAATGCCCTTCCCGTCCTGCGGGAGAAAAACATCATACTGGCCCTTGAAAATTATGAACGGCTGAAGGCATCCGATTTTGCCGGGATCGTGGAAACCATTGGAAGTGACCATGTAGGTATCTGTCTTGATTCGGTCAACTCGCTGGGAGCAGGTGAAGGCCTGGAAACAGTTGTCGCATTGCTGGGTCCCATGACCGTGAACCTGCATATCAAAGAATTCAGTATCAGGCGGATCTGCCATAATATGGGATTTCGTGTTGAGGGACTCCCGGCAGGGGAGGGGATGCTGGATATCCCCTGGATGCTGGAACAGGTGAGTGACAGGTGCCAGAGTGCCATCCTGGAACAATGGACCCCTCCCGAAGGGGACCTGGAGGATACCATTGCCAAGGAAGATGATTGGGCCAAAAAGAGTATATTATTTCTGAAAAAATGGATACAATGAAAGTTACCCTTGTAGGTGCCGGCGGTAAAATGGGCCTGAGGCTGACCCGTAACCTGAAGGATTCAGCATACAGGATGGCCTATCTGGAAAAGCATGAGCCTGCCAGGGATCATCTCAGGGAGATGGGTGTTGAGGTTTCAGCGGAGGACAAGGAAATCCCGGACAGTGATATTGTCATACTGGCGGTTCCGGATAAAATCCTGGGCAAGGTGTCACATCAGATCATCCCGCAAATGAAAGCAGGTGCCATGGTTTACACCCTTGACCCGGCCTGTGCCCTGGCCGGCCTGTTGTGCCACAGGGATGACCTGAGCTATTTCATAGCCCATCCTTCCCATCCCAGTGTTTTTAACTGGGAACCAACCCGGGAGGCGCAGCGCGATTATTTCGGGGGATGGCTGGCAAAACAGGCGGTCGTCTGTGCGCTTTTCAGGGGACCGGAGAAGGATTATGCCCCGGGTGAGGCCCTGGCAAGGGTGATGTATGCGCCCGTCAGTAAAGCACACCGGATCTCTGCAGAACAGATGGGCATGCTGGAACCCGCATTGGTGGAAACCATGTGTTCCACCCTGCAGGTAATCGTCTCGGAGGCCCTGGAAGAGGTCATCAGAAGGGGCGTGCCCGCGGAGGCCGCCAGGGATTTTCTGCTGGGCCATATCAATATCCAGCTGGCGGTACTGTATGGCGAGATCCCCGGCGCCGTATTTTCAGATGCAGCGAACAAAGCCATCGAAAGGGGTAAATCCTTGCTGGTGAAGGAGGACTGGAAACGGGTTTTTGAACCGGAAAACATCCTGGAACAGATACGGGATATCACTTCTTAAAAACTTAATAACAAGCTAATTATTCAATTACCAATGGAAAACCTGAAATTTGCCATCTTCGGATGTGGATTCTGGTCCCAGTTCCAGCTGGGCGCCTGGACCGAGGTGGAGGGGGCAGAATGCGTGGCCCTTTATAACCGTACCCGCTCGAAGGCCGAAAAACTGGCCGAACGCTTCAATGTCCCCAGGGTCTATGACACCGCAGAAGAGCTTCTGCAAAACGAAAAGCTTGATTTCGTGGATATCATCACGGATGTGGATACCCATGCCCATTTTGTGGAGCTGGCAGTAAAGCATGGCGTTCCCAATGTCATTTGCCAGAAGCCAATGGCCCCTGATTATGAGACTGCCAAAAGGATGGTCAAGACCTGCCGGGATGCGGGTGTGAATTTTTATATCCATGAGAATTACCGCTGGGAAGCCCCAATCCGCCGCTACAAGGAGGTCCTGGATGCAGGGGTGATCGGCCAACCATTCAAGGCCAGGATATCTTTTCTGTCAGGCTTCCCGGTATTTGACAACCAGCCTTTCCTGGCGGAACTTGAGCAATTCATCCTGACCGATATGGGGTCACATATACTCGATGTGGCCCGCTATCTTTTCGGCGAATGCAAAGAACTCTGGTGCCAGATACTGTCACAGACACCCGGGATCAAGGGGGAGGATGTGGCTACGGTCATGATGAAGATGAAAAACGGCATGCCACTTTATGCAGAATTGTCCTATGCCTCCATCGTTGAACACGATTCCTTTACAACGGTATTTGTGCTGGCCGAAGGGGACAAGGGTTCGGCATACCTGGGACCGGGACTCGAGATCCGGACCACCACCAGGGATGGGACCACTTCGGAGAAAGTGACCATTCCCTCATACGAGTGGGCTGATCCGGATTACATAGTCAACCATGAAAGCGGAATACCGATCAACCGAAATATCCTGGATGATATGCTGGGCAGGGGCAAGGCGGAAAACACAGGAGATGACAATTTCAGGACCGTACAGCTTGTATGGGCCTGCTATGAATCCGCCGCAACAGGGAAGATCATAGACATGGATTCTTTTTAATCTGCATGTTTTGAAACGACCATTGGAGGACCTGCCCGTCATTTACTACGGAAGCCGTGAAGCTCCCGTCCCGGCCAGGATATTGCATGCCGGTTCCCTGACCTGTCTTTACCAGGCTGGTGCCCTCAGGCAGATCAGGGCGGGAAAAACCGAAATCCTCAGAATGATTTACCCGGCCATTCGTGACCATAACTGGGGTACGGTTCCGGGTATCATTTCCGGGGAACAGATTGAAGCGCATGAAGATTCTTTCTCCATCCGATACAGCTGCAGGTACTGCGAAGGTGATATAGATTATCTTTCCACTGTCCGGATCAATGGCACCAAGGAAAATTCCCTGACATTCAGCTTGAAAGGAAAGGCACTGAGCAGCTTTCGGAAAAACCGCATAGGTCTGAACGTTCTGCATCCCATCAGGGAATGTGCAGGGAGGATGTGTAAAGTGATCACTCCTGAGGGAAGGCAGTACAGTGCAGAATTTCCGGTGGATATCAGTCCCCGTCAACCCATGAAAAATATCCGCTCCCTGACATGGACCCTCGAGGGTGATATCCATGCTACCCTGGAACTCTCCGGCGAGGTATTCGAAATGGAGGATCAGCGAAACTGGACGGATGCCTCTTACAAAACCTATTGCACACCGCTCGAACTGCCATTTCCCGCCAGCCTTGAAAAAGGAGAAATCCTCGGTCAGGAGGTCCAGCTAAAGGTAGAGGTTCAGGAAATTCACAGTGACAGCGATGATCAAAACAGGGTGATCCTGCCCGAGTATAAAACCCTGAGTTCATTTCCATCACTGGGCATCTGCAGATCAAACGAAACGGGTCCCCTCAGCAAGCCTGACCTGGCCCTTATCAGCAAAGCCGGATTCCGGCACTACAGGGTAGATCTGCACCTGTACCGGCAAGGCTGGCATGGAATCCTGGCTGAGGGCGTGAATGAAGCCATTTACATGGGACTGGCACTGGAACTGGCGCTCTTTTTCGGAGATGAACCTTCATATCAGCTGGCAGCACTGGTCAGCCAGGTGAAAAAGTATGCTTTTCCCGTTGGGAGGTTCCTGTTATTTACCAAAGATCATCTTAATGATGCAGCTCTGTCCGGGACGGTGGTCCCTGTCCTGAAAAAGGAATTTCCCGGGACAGCGGTTGGTAGCGGTACCAATGGGAATTTTGCAGAATTGAACCGGAACAGGCCGGATCCGGATCACACGGACTTTCTTACCTATTCCATCAATCCGCAGGTACATGCATCTGATCCCTTATCCCTGGTGGAAAATCTTGCAGGACAACAGGACACGGTCCTGACAGCCAGGTCGTTTCCGGGGGATAAACCAGTCTGTATCTCGCCGGTTACACTGAAGTCCAGGTTCAATATAGCCGCAACTTCGGTTGAAACACAGGACAGGGGACCAAAATCCCTGCCTGCCAGTGTTGACCAGCGGCAACCCTCCCTTTTTTGTGCCGGGTGGACCCTCGGGAGTATTAAATACCTGGCTGAATCGGGTGTGGATGCTGTTACCTATTATGAGACTGCCGGCCGCAGGGGAATTATCCACGGTGATCATCAGTCCCTGTCACCGGGTGATTTTATGGCTGTAAGAGGGGATATCTACCCGGTCTATTTCCTGTTCAGGGAATTGTCAAAGTTCAGGGATTACAATGTAAGGACCACGGAAAGCTCCCACCCGCTTCGTTTCAGTTGTACATTGCTGGAGGGAACAGGGCAAATACTCATCCTGGCAAACCATACGGCAACCATCCAGCCTGTCCACCTTCAGGAGGGCATGCAAATTCAAGGTGCCTGGGTGCTCGATGAAAATACCATTGCGGACCTGCGCAGCGGCAGGCATAACTGGCGAGGTCATGCCGATCCGGCTTTTGTTTCCCTGAATCCCCTCGCCATAGCCTTTTTAAAATTAATTTAAAGCAACATTTATGATGAGTCTCCCATTTAGATTTTTGACGCTAATATCATTCCTCCTGCTCACAGCCGGATTACGGGCAGCAGCAGAAATCCCGCAATACCAGGTCTATGAGCTTGTGTTTGAAGGTTCTGCGCTTTCCCCGGAAGACAGTCCTGTCAGGGATGTGACCCTGGAAACAACCTGGAAACACGAGCTGGGAGAAGTAAGCTACCAGTTGTTTGGTTTCTGGGACGGGGATGGCAAGGGTGGTTCGCAAGGGAATATTTTCAAGGTGAGGTTCTGTCCCACGCTGCCAGGTGAATGGAAACTCGTATCGGTCATCTCCAATGATCCGAAACTAAACGGCCAGCATGCGGGCATGAGCATCCTGTGTATAGCCTCCGGTCATCCCGGGTTCTGGGAGAGGGACCCTGCAAGTGCTGGCGGAAGGTGGTACAGAAGGAGTGATGGTTCCCATCCATATATCCTTGGCAATACCATGTACAGCTACCTTTCGGAGTATTACCTGGACAAGCCGAATGGCAGCGATATCGAAAGTGATACCCGAAACTGCTCCGCCTTTTATAACAAACTGAGATTTGCCATGACCGGCGATATCTATCCCCATCCCTCAGAAAAACCTTTCCTGGATGAAAGCGGAGTTCAGACAGATGACGGCAATTATTCCCACAGGCCCAATCCTGCCTGGTTTTATAAAAGGGTTGACCTGTCCGTCCAGACTGCCTGTGAAGGAGACATGATCGCGGATATGATCATCAACAGCGTGGATTCAGAACAAGGCCGTTCCGTGTTGAAAGCCGGGGCCAATGGCGGTGATGCCGGACCTATACTGAGGTATTTGGCGGCAAGGTACGGAAGTTACCCGAACGTCTGGTTCTGCCTGACCAACGAGTACAATATCCGCAACCCCAGGTTTACGGCATCTGAGATCAGGGACCTGGGAACACGGTTGCGTAATCTCCTGGAATATCCGACCCCGCTGAGCGTACATCCGAACCAGCAGGACTGGGATCCCGGGCTTCATGATGGGACCGGTTGGAACGATCATGTTATCTTTCAGAATAAGATCAAATATATCTGGCTTGCTGCAGACAAAATCAATCTGAATTATTACAAAGGTGCCGGCAAACCCGTGATCAATGATGAGCTGGCCTATGAAGGTGAGGGCGACGGCTGGCTGGAGGAGGATGTACTGGAAGCCTTTCTCGGTGTTTTCCTCGGGGGCGGCTACGGTTCCACAGGGTATAAGACCGGTCACAAGCTGGGTCAATATTTTGCCGGGCGTTTCGATGCCACCGGGCACAGTGCCAGTGATAACCTGCTGTGGTTCAGGCAACAGATCGATCGTGAAACGAATTTCTGGAAGATGCAGCCCGCTACCATATTTTATACCCGGAAGGAAGACATCACCCTTGATATTTTCAGGAATGTGGATTATGATTTCAGGCTGTTGAAGGAAAACGGGAAAACCTACGTGCTCGGAGCTGCCGGTCCCAGGAAAAACATCATTGCAAAACTCCCGGAAGGGAAGTGGGATGTTGTTATGTTCGACCTGGTGACCAAATCCACCAGAGAACTTGGGACAGAGGTTTCGGGCGAATTTACCTTCGACTTTCCGGAATCACGGGCATTGTTTGTAATATTGAAAAAATCAAATATTTAGTCATGGTATTGATTCAGAATTATTTCATCGCCATTACTTTTACCATCCTCGCGATGATCTGCTGGGGATCCTGGGCAAATACCCAGAAAATGGCTGCCAGAACCTGGCGCTTTGAACTGTTTTACTGGGACCTGATCATAGGGATCCTGGTCATGTCCCTTGTTTCAGCATTCACCGTGGGCAGTACGGGGGATGCCGGGCGCAAATTTCTGGAAGATCTGCCTGATGAAGGGGGGAGTGCCGAGTTCCAAGCCTGCATACCTTTGGATAGGAGTAGTCATTATCATCATGGCCATATTTCTCAGCGGCAAGGCTTACAGTAATCTTGCCAGGGAGAAAAAGAAAGCATCCATGCAGGGGATACTGCTCTCGGTGATCGCCGGACTGTTCATCGCCTTTTTCTACCCGGTAGTGGTGAATTCACTTGACCCTGAATTTGTTTCCGGAGGAAAAGGAAGTTTAACACCATATACGGCCGTGTTCTTTTTTGCCACGGGCGTTTTTATCAGTACCTTCCTGATCAATCCCTTCTTTATGCGCAGGCCGGTTGAAGGTCCCCCGGTAAAGATCCGGGAATATTTCCGGGGCACTGCCGGCACCCATATGACGGGCATACTTGGAGGTGCCATCTGGATGCTCGGGATGATCTTCAGCTATATGGCTGTGGGAGCTGCCAATCCTGCCATTGCCTATGCGCTCAGCAATGCTGCCCCGGTGGTAGCCATTTTATGGGGTGTGCTGGTATGGAAGGAATTCAAGGAAGCTCCCAGGGGAACGAACATCCTGCTCAACATAATGTTCATATCCTACCTGCTGGGCCTTGCGCTGATTACTTACTCCAATGCCTGATCACCTGGTCTTCAAAGGCCAATACCAGTACCCGGGCATTTCCAGTTTCTGGTTTGCCAGGGGGATCGTACCCGCAGGCAGTAGCATTCAGTTAACCGGCATAGGACTCGATACGGCGGCACATCCCCCTGAAGATAAAGGTATGGAACGGGAGCAACAGGTACCAGTAGATCCTTCCCCATAATCCTTTCGGACGGAAGGTTGTCGTCTGTTCCAGGATGTCTTTCCCCTCCAGTTCCCGGATGTGGAATTCCAGCCAGGCCTCTCCGGGCAGTTTCATTTCAGCGAACAATAAAAGACGCGTTTCCTCAAGGCTGGCAAGGATCACCCTCCAGAAATCCAGGGCATCCCCGCTGTGAAGGT
>Ga0111175_1170_pt1 | contig 11525 bp, 10 predicted proteins | sample DeeMarSWOR324_28_FD_80228 | JGI IMG/M metagenome (GOLD analysis project Ga0111175, IMG submission 80228) | Bacteroides sp. SM23_62
CACCACTGGTCAGGTATGGAAATTCATCACTGAAGCATCGACATCTGTGGAGCAAGTCTCTGACAGCCATGATATGCGTCCCTTTGATATATACCCTAACCCGGTAACCAGCAGGATCGCAACCATTGATTTCAGGCTTTCGGAGGCTGCTGAAATATCCATCAGCCTTTACGATATATATGGAAGGCGGGTGAAAGCTGATTATCTGGGTCACTACCTGCAGGGATTGCACAGGCATGAGCTTCATCTGGATGAATTTCCGAGCGGGACTTATCTTCTCATGATCCATACAGGCTGGTCAAAAACTGTAAAAAGTATTATCTTACTGGAATAATACCATAACAGATCCTATGGAAAACCGCAGGGAATTCCTCAGGGCCATGGCCGGCCTGACCGCCGGGATTATGCTGCCCGTTGGCTGGGGATGCAGGAATGCTGGCCCTGGGAAATGATCCTGGACTGCTGGCCATGAAAACGCTGGCCGACGGCCGTTTTTTCGGTAATAAGCAGATGAACGGCAGGACACTGTGGGAGACTGATACACCGGTTATACCCGGACATATCAGTATCAGGGAAGCCCTGTATTTCAGCTGGTCCCTGCCAATCAGTGTCCTTATCACCGGAGCCGAAAACAAGGATCTGTTGACCGAAAAAATACAGCTTGCCAGGGAATTTGTAAAACTGTCGGATGAGGAGCGGGATCAAATTCTTGAGAAGGCAAGCCAGGCTCCGGACAGGGACAAGGTAGAATATTACAAGGACATTCAATCTTAAACCGAAATATCATGAAAAATTTTGGCAGAAACAGATTTTTACTGCTGATCAGCCTGTTGCTCATTGCAGCCATGGGGTGTAAACACCAGGATTCAGGCAAGGTAAACCTGCTGGTGGTGACAGGCGGACACGCATATGATACCGCTGAATTCATTCAGATGTTTGAAGCCCTGCCTGACATCTCGTTTGAGATGGCATTGAAACCGGAAGCATGGAAGATGCTCGCTGCCGGAAAGGAGTTCGATGTGATTGTGTTTTATGACATGTGGCGCGATATCAGTGATGATGAAAAGCAGATCTTCCTGGATGAATTTGAGAAGGGGACTGGTATGGTATTCATGCATCACAGCCTGGCATCCCACCCGGAATGGCCCGAATATGTGCAGTTGATAGGCGGAAAGTATAACCTGCCAGACCATACCGCCGATACCAGCCTGAGGTCTGATTACAAACATGATATTGTCCTGCAGGTAAGGGTGGTCGATAAGAGCCATCCGGTGACTGAGGGACTGCAGGACTTTGAGATCCTTGACGAGGGTTACAGCAATACCCTGCAGCTGCCCGGTGTGCATTACCTGCTGGAGACTTCGCACCCGGATTGTGACCGATACATTGCATGGACGCATTCGGTTAGAAATTCAAAGGTGGTTTACCTCATGGGAGGACATGATAAACATGCCTATGAAAATCCATCCTTCAGAAAACTTCTATTAAACGCCATAAATTACACCAAACCATGACCATTTTTTCCAAAAGATTCTTCCTTGCAGCCAGCTTTATGCTGATCATTACCCCATTGCTCAGGGCCGAGGTACGCCTGCCCCATGTGATCGGCAATAATATGGTCCTCCAGCGAAACCAGGAGATCAGGATATGGGGCTGGGCTGACAGGGGTGAAAAGGTGACTGTCCATTTTAATGATACAGCTGTAAGCAAAAGGGCCGCAAAGGACGGGAAGTGGCTGATCAGCCTGCCGGCCATGGAAGCAGGTGGTCCATATACCATGAAGGTGAGGGGCAGGAACATCATAAACCTGGAGAATATCCTGATCGGGGATGTGTGGGTATGTTCGGGGCAATCCAACATGGAATTCAGGGTGGAATGGTTTCCCTGGGCAGCCGAGGAAGCAGCCCTGGCAAATTACCCGGAAATCCGCCTGTTCACCGTTGGGAAAAATGTACAGCCGGCACCGGCGGATGAAATTCCAGGCGGTGAATGGCAGGAATGTAATCCTGAAACAGTATTGCCATTTTCGGCGGTAGGGTATTTCTTTGGCAGGCATATACACGAGGAACTGGATGTACCGGTGGGACTGCTCAGTACCAGCTGGGGCGGGACCGTCGTCGAGACATGGATCAGCGGGGAATCCATCGGGCAGGTCCCCGGGTTCGCCGAACAGGTGGCCCGCCTGGCTGAATGGGATGCTGAAGCAGCACGCGAAAGGAAAAAGGCTGAAATGCAGGAAATCTTGGATAAATATGCTGCGGATGAACCTGGCATACAGGACGGTGTGGCGGTCTGGGCAGCCGGTGATCTGGATATGACCGGCTGGGGCCGTATGGAATTGCCCAGGCTTTGGGAGAGCACCGGGCTTGAGGCGCTCGATGGCATCGTCTGGTTCAGGCTGGAAGTGGATCTTCCGGCCGAAGTTGCCCGGCGGGGGATCAGCCTGGAGCTTGGTCCCATTGATGATTCTGACTGGACCTGGGTCAACGGGCACAAGATCGGTGAAACCATCCAGAAGTATAATGAGGACAGGATCTATGATTTACCTGCAGCATACCTTCAGGAGGGGACCAATGTCATTGCGGTGCGTGTGGAAGACACCGGCGGGGATGGAGGATTCCACGGCTCTGCTGATCAGATGAAGATCGTCTCCGAAGATTTTACAATTTCCCTTGCAGGTGAATGGCGATTCCTTGTCAGTCTCGCTGAAATGAGGCTGGATATTTCCAATATCCTCGGACCCAACAGCAATCCGACCCTGCTGTTTAACGGCATGATCCATCCGCTGTTGAATTTCACGGTCAAGGGCGCAATCTGGTACCAGGGAGAATCAAATGCCTCCCGGGCTTACCAGTACCGCGAATTGTTTCCACTGCTGATTAAAGACTGGAGAAAACATTGGGAATACCCCGAAATGCCCTTTATGTTTGTTCAGCTGGCGAACTTTATGAAACCTCCCAAAGAGCCGGAGGAAAGCTCCTGGGCAGAACTGCGTGAAGCCCAGTCCATGGCATTGTCCCTGCCCCATACCGGAATGGCTGTGGCCATTGACATCGGGCAGGCAGCCGATATCCATCCCATTAATAAACAGGATGTTGGGAAACGGCTGGCACTCGCGGCCCTGAAAGTGGCATACGGACAGGACCTGGTATTTTCTGGTCCCGTATACAAGGACATGCTGATAGCCGGAGATCATATCATCCTGAGTTTTGATCATGTTGGCTCGGGACTGAAGGCAAAAGGCCGGTACGGATACCTGAACGGGTTTTCCGTTGCAGGTGAAGACAGGATATTCCACTGGGCCAGGGCATATATCCAGGGGGACAAGGTCTTTGTCTACAGCGAAAAAGTCAGACAACCGGTAGCGGTGCGCTATGGCTGGGCCAATAATCCGGACGATGTGAATCTTTACAATGCGGAGGGCCTGCCGGCATCTCCCTTCAGGACAGATGACTGGCCGGGGATTACAAAGGGAACGGAATGATCATCAACCGTTGAAACCACCTACCCTGGTATAGCTTTCCTGGGCATTGATATAATAGGCCTTGTACTTGATATAATGGTTTCCCTTTACGTATTCCCAGTACGTATTCCTGGCCTTGAATATTTTGCCAATGCAAGCCTCGAAGATCATCGTTGGATGAAGTCCGGTGGCCTGTGAAGCTTCCAGGATGGAGTTGAATTTCACGCTTTTGTCTGCAAAATGCCCGATCACAGGAAGGTGGTATTTCTTCTGGGCGTACTTCTTATTCACCAGTTCATCACTGTTTCCTTTATGTGCGTGTGCGGCCATGGTTAATAACTTTTATACAGTAAACGCAAGTTAGGTAAATTTGTTACAAAATGAAACCAGTATCTTGCCAAAGTTTGAACAATTGAATTCACAGATTATTATACAAAATTAACACGAAAATTCAGATATTTGTTATACTACTATATGATCATTACCATTCTGTTGTAAACCGGTGTTTCAGATCCAGTCAAATATTGACGTTCATTCAGCAGCATTCAAAAAGAACCAGTCCGGTTACAGGGCCCTGCTTGATCAGTTCCATTCAAGAATGGAACAGGTCCACCGGGGCGGACCAGAATCGGCGATAAAAAAACACAAGAGCAGGAACAAATTACTCGCCAGGGAAAGGATCGATCTGCTCGTGGACAGGAATACCCCTTTTTTGGAATTATCCTCTTTTGCCGCATGGGATCAGTACCGGAACCAGTTCCCGGCGGCCGGTATTGTAACAGGTATAGGATTGTTGCACAACAGGGAAACCGTGATCATTGCAAACGATGCCACGGTAAAAGGGGGAACCTATATCGAAGAAACCATCAAGAAGCATATCCGGGCCCAGGAAATTGCCCTTGAGAACCATATCCCAATCGTATATATGGTAGATTCCGGGGGCGTTTTCCTGCCGGAACAGGACAAGGTATTTCCGGACAAATATGATTTCGGCCGGATCTTTTTTAACCAGTCCAGGCTCTCGGCAGAAGGAATCCCACAGGTAGCCATTGTCATGGGATCCTGCACGGCCGGGGGTGCCTATGTGCCAGCCATGAGTGATGAGGCCATCATTGTCAGGAACCAGGGTACGATCTTTATTGGCGGCCCGCCCCTGGTTAAGGCTGCCACTGGTGAGGATGTAAGTGCCGAAGAGCTGGGTGGTGCCGATGTACATACCCGGATATCCGGAGTGGCGGACCATCTGGCAGAAAATGATACACATGCCATACAGATCTGCAGGAACATTTTTGAGCAGATGAATCCGCCCCTGAAGCAGGAACTTTCCATGGAACCGATAGAACCACCGGCCTGTGATCCGGCTGAATTATACGGGCTTATCCCGGTGGATCCGAAAAAGCCCATTGACCCTAGGGAGATCATCATGCGCCTGGTGGATGGAAGTAAATTCCAGGAATTCAAGCAGCATTACGCACCCACCATAGTGACCGGATTTGCACGGATCATGGGTTATCCTGTGGGGATCATTGCCAATAATGGCGTGCTCTTCTCAGAAACATCACTCAAAGCAACCCATTTTATTGAATTGTGCAATTTCCGGAAAACACCCATTCTGTTCCTGCAAAACATTACCGGTTTCATCGTGGGAAAGGAATATGAACACAAGGGGATCGCCAAGGACGGGGCCAAGCTGGTTCATGCGGTTTCCACAGCCAGTGTACCCAAATTCACTGTCATCATCGGCGGATCATACGGGGCCGGGAATTATGCCATGGCAGGCCGGGCCTTTGATCCAAGGCTGCTCTTTATGTGGCCGAATGCACGCATCTCAGTGATGGGAGGCGAACAGGCAGCAGAAGTCTTGAGCCGGGTAAAGATTGACCAATTGAAAGCGGCAGGCGAGGAAGTTCCCAAAGAAGAAATCAGGAAGATCAAGGAAGGGATCCTCCATAAATATGCCGACGAAAGTTCTGCATGGTACAGTACCTCAAGGCTATGGGATGATGGTATCATCGATCCGGTCGACACAAGGAAGGTGGTGGCCATGGGCATCGCCATGTCTCTTAACAAACCTTATCCGGACCCCAGAACGGGGGTCTACAGAATGTAAAAAAAGTGCTAGGCATGGACCTGAACACCATCGAATCTTCAATCAGGGAACAGGTAGCCTATATCTGGTTAAACAGGCCGGAAAAAAGGAATGCCTTGAATGCTGCCATGCTTGCCGAGCTTTCCTCGCTGTTTGAATCAATCTCCAGGCAGCAGGAAGCGAGGATCCTCGTGCTCAGGGGGCGTGGCAAAGTATTCTGTGCCGGGGCAGACCTGGCATTCATGGGGGATATATCCAATAAATCGGAGGGGGACCTGCAGGAAGAAGCCGCCCTGTTTTTTGATTGTTTTGAAAGTCTGTACAGGCTGCCCGTTCCGGTTATCTGCTTTGCCCACGGGGGTGTCCATGGCGGTGCAAACGGACTGGTCGCCGCAAGCGATTTTGTGCTCTGTACCGAAGATACCAGGTTCTCTTTTTCCGAGGTTCGCCTGGGACTGGTACCCGCTACTGTTGCTCCCTTTGTCCTGCGCCGGATGGGAAGTGTCAAAACAAGACAATATATGATATCCGGGGAAATCATGGATGGGATGGAAGCCTATTCGGGTGGACTGGTTGACCACCTGGTACGGCAGGAAGAGGCTGACAGGGAGATTGAAAAACTGGCGGGACTGCTTAAACAAAATGCTCCCGGAGCTGTCAGTATGACGAAAAAACTGCTTGTCGATATTGAGCATAAGGCAATCAACAGGGAATTGAGGTCTATGACCACTGAAATGATAACCCGCGCCCGGGATTCGGATGAAGCGCGGGAGGGACTGGATGCATTCTTCAACAAGCGGATCCCAAACTGGAGAAACAGGGAATGAAGGAAATCAACCGGATACTGATCGCGAACCGGGGTGAGATAGCCCTACGCATTATTAAGGCTGCCAGGGAACTCGGGATTACCACCATCGCCATTTATTCCGATCTTGACGGACCGGATGCCTATCACTGTAAAAAGGCTGACCGGGCCTTCCCGCTCCATGGAACGGACTTGCAGGACACCTACCTCAACATTGATAAGATCATTTCCATGGCCCAAATGGCGGGGGTCCAGGCCATCCATCCAGGCTATGGATTCCTTGCTGAAAATCATTTGTTTGCTGAGGCTTGTGGGCAAAATGACCTGGTATTCATTGGCCCGTCGGCAAGACTGATCCAGATGATGGGGAATAAGATAAAAGCCCGGGAAAGTGTCAGTAAATTGGGTGTGCCGGTGATCCAGGGGGAGGTAGCTTCTGCTGCCGAGATCCTGGAAAAATCAGGTGCCATCGATTATCCTGTTCTCGTAAAAGCCGCAGCAGGTGGTGGCGGGAAGGGCATGCGGATCGTCGGGGGTGAAGCTGCGCTGGCCGGTGCGCTTGAGGTCACCTCCCGGGAGGCAAAGAACTATTTCGGCAATGGGGATATTTTTCTAGAAAAATACCTGGATCCGGCACGTCACATTGAATTCCAGGTCCTGGGCGATCATCATGGGAATGTCATCCATGTAAATGAACGGGAGTGTTCCGTACAGCGCAGGTACCAGAAGATCATAGAGGAATCTCCGTCCTCCTGGCTGTTGCCTGAAACACGCCTGCGAATGGGGGAAGCTGCCGTCGGTATTGCAGCCGGACTCGGCTATACAAATGCCGGGACCATTGAATTCCTGGTGGATGAAAACCAGCAGTTCTATTTCCTCGAGATGAATACCAGGATACAGGTGGAACATCCTGTCACGGAAATGGTCAGCGGCATTGACCTGGTAAGGGAACAAATCCGGATTGAACAGGGTATTTCCCTGGAACATAAGCAGGAGGAGATCCGTTCCACCGGACACGCCATCGAAGCAAGGATATATGCAGAAGATCCGCTTAACCAGTTCAGGCCATCACCGGGAAATGTTGCTTATTACAGGGAGCCTGATGATCCTTCCATCAGGATGGATTCCTCCCTCGATGGCCCCGCCAGGATCTTCCCCGAATATGATCCGATGATCTCGAAAATGATCGCCTGGGGTGAGGACAGGACAGAAGCATTGCATCACCTGCGGAAGGGGCTCAGGGAATATGCGATCATGGGGATACAAACCAATATCATGTTTCTCCAGGAGATCCTGCAGGACGAAGATTATATAGAAAACCGTGTCTCCACCCGCTATTGTGACCGCAGGCTGGATCATCTGACAGAGAAGATCAGCCTGAAAATGGCCGGGCTTGACAGGATTTTTTATGCAAGCGCCTTTCTGGCTGGTACATTAATGGCTGGTAACTCCAGGCATCAGTCGGATGCGCCCCGTTCACCCTGGCATGCGATCGGATACTGGCGCCAGTGTGCTAAATTCAGGTTTACCATGGGTGACAGGATGCAAACCATAGAGATACTGTCGATTAACAGGCAAATACTCAGGTTCAGGTTCCAGGAAAATGATTATGAAATATCCGGTGTCAGAAATGAGGAAGGAAAGCTCATTTTCCTGCTTGACGGTGAACCCAGGAAGGCCTTCTATGCCCGCCTGGCAACGGGAGAAGATGTTGTTGAATACCAGGGAATAAAGCTTTTGTTCAAGCGCTGGGATGCCCTGCCTGAAGAACCTGCACTCAAGGGATCCTCTGACCGGGATGAACATAATGAGCATATGATTGTTTCTCCCATGTACGGTAAGATCGTTAAAATCAATGTGAAGGAAAATGATACCGTGGCGAAGGGCGATGTTTTAATGGTCATTGATTCCATGAAGATTGAGAACAATATCCTGGCACCCCGAAAGGCCAGAATCGTTAAAGTGTTGAAGGTGAAGGGTGACCAGGTGGAACTGAATAAGCCTGTAATAGCGATCGAATAATTATTATTTTTGTTTAACTTTTTTTTAAACCATGCCGATATTAAAGGAACACCATGAGGCTCTGCGAAATAAGGTGCGGGATTTCGCAGAGCAGGAAATCGCCCCCGTTGCAGCCGAACTGGATGAAAAAGAGATATTTTCTGTTGACCTGTCAAAAAAGATGGGTGAGCTGGGACTCTTCGGCATCACCCTTCCTGAGAAATATGGCGGCGCAGCACTTGATACCCTCTCCTATATCATAGCCGTTGAAGAACTGGCCCGTGTGGACAGTTCGCAGGCCGGCATTGTGGCTTCACACAATTCACTGGGTATTTCACCCATTGCCGTGTTTGGCAGTGAAGCACAAAAAGATAAATATCTCCCCGGGCTTACCACAGGCAAGAAATTGTGGGCCTTCGGACTCACTGAACCTACCGCGGGGTCGGATTCACAGGGGACCAAGACCACGGCAGTACTGGAAGATGGGGAATGGGTGATCAACGGCAAGAAAATGTTTATCTCGAATGCTTCTACGCCTATTTCCGCAGGGATAACAGTCCAGGCGGTCACAGATGAAAAAGATGGCCGGAAGGAATTGTCCACTATTCTGGTGGATCAGCATACGACTGGATTTACTGTCGAGAAAATACACAATAAGATGATGTGGAGGGCCATTGATACGGCCAAATTATCATTTGACAATTGCCGGGTCCCGGAAGCCAACCTGCTGGGAGATCCTGGCATGGGTTCCAAGATCATGCTGAAAACACTGGATGGAGGAAGGCTTTCCATTGCGGCGATGGGATTGGGACTGGCACAAGGTGCTTTCGAAGCGGCCATGGCTTATGCGAAGAAAAGGGAACAGTTCGGACGGCCTATCTCGAAGTTCCAGGCCATTGGTTTCAAACTGGCAGATATGGATATGAAGATCGAACTGGCAAGGAATACGCTTTATAGGGCTTGCTGGTTAAAGGACCAGGGCAAACCTTTTGGCAGGGAAGCAGCCATTGCCAAATTATACTGCTCCGAGATCGCCAAAGAAGTAGCAGATGAATCCCTCCAGATCCATGGAGGATACGGACTGATCAAAGGTACAGCCATCGAGCGTTTTTACCGTGACCAGCGTTTATTGCAGATCGGGGAGGGGACCTCGGAGATACTAAGGATGGTGATCTCCCGGAAACTTGGTCTGTAGCATTCTTAATCCTGGCCTATGGAAGAACGTAAGAAGAGCCATATTGAACTTGCCCTGGACTCACAGACACCTGAAGATACCGTTGACAGCCGCTTTGATTATGAACCAATGCTCAGTTCCCATCCATCCGGATCCCCCGAGCCTTTTGATTTTCTAGGAAAAACCCAGAAAGTCCCCCTCTGGGTCAGCAGCATGACCGGCGGAACGAAGATGGCCGGTACCATCAACAGGAACCTGGCAAGGGCCTGCGGAGAATTCGGCATGGGCATGGGCCTCGGTTCATGCCGTATCATCATGGATGATGAAAGCTATTTTGAAGACTTCAATGTCCGGCCCATCATGGGGGAGGATTACCCGTTATATGCCAACCTGGGCATTGCCCAGGTGGAAGAAATCCTCGGGTCTGATTCACTTGACAGGGTCCGTGCCCTGCTGGACAGGCTCCAGGCAGACGGACTGGTGGTTCATGTCAATCCCATACAGGAGTGGTGCCAGCCCGAAGGAGACCAGTTCAGGAATGCTCCCATTGATACGCTCAAGCGCTTGCTGGATCAGGCTGATTTCAGGATCATTGTCAAGGAAGTTGGACAGGGGATGGGGCCTGAAAGCCTGCGGGCCCTGTTGAAACTGCCCCTTGAAGCCATTGAGTTTGCAGCATACGGGGGTACTAATTTCGCACTGGTAGAACTGGCACGCAGTACACCTGTCCTGAAAACGACTTATGAACCCCTGGCCTCCGTGGGACATACTGCCGGTGAAATGGTGGATATGGTGAACCATATCCTTGAATCAGAGACTGGTATATTGTGCAGGCAGTTAATTGTCTCAGGTGGCATCAAAACATTCCTGGATGGTTTTTACCTGGTTAAAAAGTCCAGGCTGCCGGCCATATATGGACAGGCCGTTTCTTTCCTGGAGCATGCAAGGGAAAACTATGAAAAATTACAGGCGTATGTCAGCTACCAGGTGAAAGGATGGCAATTGGCGGAAGCTTACCTGAAGCCTAAATTTGAATGAACATGGATGGAACCGAACCCATTTCAGGATTTTCCAGGCTTTCCAGGGAGGAAAAGATCGAAATGGCTTCAAAGCTCAGCTCGGATCCCGGGACCTTTGCCCGGGCACTGGCCGGATTCTGGCACAGGGATCCTGAGGTGCAGCGTATCCTTGAAGAATTCAGCGAAAATACGGTAAGCAATTATTGCCTGCCATTCGGGCTCGCACCCAATTTCCTGATCAATGACAGGACCTATATCCTGCCCATGGTAATTGAGGAGAGCTCGGTGGTGGCGGCGGCCTCGAAAAGTGCCAAGTTCTGGTTTACCAGGGGCGGTTTCCAGACCGAAGTGATCTCTACCACCAAGCCGGGGCATGTATATTTCAAGTGGAAGGTAAGCCGGGATATGCTGCTGGATCACGAAGAGGACCTTGCAAGATACCTGATCGAACACACCGCCCATCTGACAGAAAACATGAGAAAAAGGGGCGGGGGGATAAAATCTGTCAGGATCCTGGATGTGGCGCCCGAAATGCCGGGACACTTCAAACTTGAGGCCACCTTTGAGACGGCAGACTCCATGGGCGCCAATTTCATCAATACCTGTCTTGAGGCGTTTGCCGGACTCTTGCCGGAGTTTTTCCGGGACCAGGGTATACTGATTGATGAGCCCGATCTGGAAATCACCATGGCCATCCTTTCCAACCACACACCGGAATGCATTGTGTCCTGCAAGGTTCAGTGTCCCGAAGATGAATTTGCCGGGATGGGAGCCGGACTGACGGCCGGTGAGTTTGCCGGGAAATTCAAGGAGGCTGTTTACTTAGCAACGCATGATCCCTCCCGTGCTGTCACCCATAACAAAGGGATATTCAATGGTGTGGATGCCCTGGTACTTGCCACCGGCAATGATTACAGGGCCGTAGAGGCGGCAGGCCATGCCTACGCCTCAAGGGAGGGAAAATACAGCAGCCT
>Ga0111175_1172_pt1 | contig 11456 bp, 10 predicted proteins | sample DeeMarSWOR324_28_FD_80228 | JGI IMG/M metagenome (GOLD analysis project Ga0111175, IMG submission 80228) | Bacteroides sp. SM23_62
TGCCCCTGACAGGGGATAAGCCGGTCAAACGTAATCGCCTCCCTTCAGGATCCGGACATCATTTACAAAATTCTTGATCTTCTGTTCGTCCTCCATCTTGCAGACCAGCAAGACATCATCCGTTTCAACAACGATGACATCTTTCAAACCCTGAAGTACAACGAGTTTATCCGCCGGTACACTGACAAGACACCCCTTCAGATCATAACACAATACATGTTCCCCGATAATGGTATTTTCGGTTTTGTCCTTTTCCATCTGGTCATGCAGGGAACCCCAGGTCCCCAGATCCGACCAGCCAATATCTGCGGTGATCACATGGACATTATCGGCCTTCTCCATGATCCCGTAATCGATGGATATGTTTTTACACTCGGCATAGGTCTTCCCTATAAATGCTTCCTCCTCATAGGTATCATATTTACCCTTTCCCTCATTAAAACGGGCATGTATCTCAGGCAGATACCTGGCGAATGAATCGAGAATGGTATCAACAGACCAGAAAAAGATCCCCGAATTCCAGAAAAACTCCCCGCTTTCCAGGAATACCTTGGCAAGCTTCAGATCGGGTTTTTCGGTAAAGGTTTTTACCTTTTTGAGATTCTTGTATTTCTTAACGGTCGATGAACTTCCATTTACCTGGATGTATCCATAACCTGTTTCTGGTCTGCTGGGAGAGATGCCAATGGTCATCAGGGCTTTTTCCTCATGCACGAAACCGAGTCCCTCTTTTACCACATTCAGGAACTCCTTCTCGTCCAGTATAAGGTGATCGGAAGGGGCCACCACCATGCTGGCATCCGGATTTCTCTCGAGGATCTTATAGCTGGCATAGGCAATACATGGAGCGGTATTTCTGCGAAGGGGTTCCAGCAAAATATTCTTGTCGGGAAGCTCCGGAAGTTGTTCCCTTACCAGGTCACCATATATACTGTTTGTGACAATCAAGATGTTCTCCGACGGAATGATCTTGCTGAAACGGTTGAATGTATGTTCCAAAAGGGTTTGGCCGGTACCGAGTATGTCCAGGAATTGTTTTGGCCGGGCAGTTCTGCTCATGGGCCAGAACCTGCTTCCAACACCTCCGGCCATGATCACACAGTAATTGTTTTGATCCATTATTTTACAATTAAACCTGTAAATATACTTCTTAAATTTATACAAATTCCATGATTCCAATGCCCTGTTAGATAACTAAAATTATTACTACTTTTACAGGGGGCCGGTAAACGGTGAACGGTTTGATATTATGCGGTTATTCTACCACCTGGGAAGATATTACATCCTGATTTCCAAGGTTTTTGCTTGGCCTGAAAGATCCCGTATGTACTATCGTCAAACCATGCGGGAGCTGGAATTCCAGGGGATCAATTCCATCGGAATTGTGGTTATTATTTCCATATTCGTAGGGGCGGTGATAACCATCCAGACCGATTATAATATTGAGAGCCCATTGCTGCCCAGATACCTTATTGGTGTCGGTGTCAGGGATATGCTGTTGCTCGAGTTTTCTTCGACCATGGTAGCGCTGATCCTCGCCGGGAAGGTAGGTTCCAGTATAGCCTCAGAACTGGGTACGATGAGGATTACTGAACAGATCGATGCCCTGGAGATCATGGGTGTGAATTCGGCCAGTTTTTTGATCCTGCCCAAAATCATTTCAACCATGTTCTTTTTCCCTCTGCTGACCATTCTCAGCCTGATCGTTGGTATGTCAGGAGGTTATGCAGTGGCCCTTATATCAGATGTCTCGTCACCCCAGGAGTACGTTTATGGCCTGCAGTATGTATTTTATCCTCACTATTTCACCTATGCCCTGAAAAAGATGATCGTGTTCGCGTTTATCATTACCACCATTTCCGCCTATCATGGTTATTATGCGGAAGGGAGTTCCCTTGAGGTGGGAAAATCCTCCACCCGGGCAGTTGTTCACAGCAGCATAGTTATACTGATGTTTAACCTGATCCTGACCAAACTTATTCTTCGTTGATTGAGGTAATTAATATATCCAAATCATTTGGCGATCAACGCGTGCTGGACGATATCAGTATTTCTTTCGAGAAAGGAAAAACCAACCTGATCATCGGTAAGAGTGGTTCAGGAAAGACCGTCCTGCTTAAATCCATCGTCGGGCTTCACGAAGTCGATGAAGGGACTATCCTTTTTGATGACCGGGATTTTACCGGCATGAATTTCAAACAGAAAAAACAGGTCAGGAAGGAATTCGGCATGCTCTTCCAGGGAGCTGCCCTCTTTGATTCGTTCACCGTGGAGGAAAATGTAAGATATCCCCTGGATATGTTTACAGATATGTCCCACGAAGAAAAGATGGAACGTACCAATTTCTGCCTGCACCGTGTTGATATGGACAAGTCCAATCATTTCTTTCCGGCAGAATTAAGCGGAGGCATGCGCAAGCGGGTGGGCATTGCCCGGGCGATCGCGTTGAATCCCAGGTATTTGTTTTGTGATGAACCCAACTCGGGACTCGACCCGCAAACGGCCATCAGGATAGACAAACTGATCAAGGAGATTACAGCGGAATTCGACATTACCACCATCGTAAATACCCACGATATGAATTCAGTGATGGAGATCGGGGACAAAGTCGTTTTCATTTATGAGGGGATCAAATGCTGGGAGGGTACCAGAGATGATATATTGAGTGCAGAGAACCAGTACCTGAATGATTTTGTTTTTGCCACGAATCTTGCCAAGACCGTAAAGCTGATACAGAATAAAAAACACAACCAGGGGGCCGGGTAATCAGGCCCCCTGAGCACCATTGTATTTAACTTGTTCCTTTCTGCTGTTCCAGCCATTCTAAATAAGTTCTTAATTAACTGTTAAATCAATTATTTTAAAATCCCATTTAATAGATTAATTGCACTTTTGTTTTTTAATATTATGAATCAGACTTTTAACGCTTTTGTATTGAGTGTTTTTTGAGTCCAGGTTAAACAATAATTATATATCTTTGTATTCATATATTTTTATACTATTCTATATAAATAATATAATATATAACATGTTTGATCTTAGGGAATGGACTGTAGATTTTAATATTTTTGTGGTCCGATTCACAAGGTCAAACATATTAATCGATTAGGCACATTATGAAAAAACTCGTAGTCCTCGGTGCTGGCACCGGCGGAACAATTATGGTCAACAAACTCAGGAAAGTCCTGGACCGCTCAGCATGGGAGATCACTATTGTTGACCAGCATCAGACTCATTATTACCAGCCGGGATTCCTGTTCATTCCATTCGGGATCTACACCAGCCAGGATGTGATCAAGCCCAAGGCTGATTTCATTCCACCCGGTGTAAAACTGATCTACAAGGAGATTGACAGGGTTGATCCAGAAAACAATAAGGTCCTGCTCGATGGTGGCAAGGTACTGCCTTATGACTTTCTGATCATTGCGACAGGTACCCGGACCGTACCTGAAGAAACCCCCGGATTGAAGGATAAGCTCTGGTATAAGAACATATTTGACTTCTACACCGTTGAAGGAGCTGTAGCCCTCCGTGAATTTTTCAGGGGCTGGGAAGGGGGTAACCTGGTTATGGCCATTGCAGAGATGCCGTTCAAATGCCCTGTAGCACCCCTCGAATTTGTATTTCTCGCGGATGCTTATTTTACTGAAATAGGGATCAGGGACAGGGTGAATATCAAATTTGTGACTCCCCTGCCAGGTGCCTTTACCAAGCCCAGATCCTCCAAAATGCTCGGAGAACTGATGGTGGAGAAAAACATCGGGGTGATCCCTGAATTCTACATAGAAAGTGTGGACAATGACAAGCAGGTACTGAAGTCCTACGACGAACAGGAGATACCTTTCGATGTACTGACCATAGTACCCGTTAATATGGGAAGCGAGATGGTTGAAAGAAGCGGCATGGGTGATGACCTCGGATTCATCCCCACGGATAAATTTACCCTGCGCTCCGAGAAGCATGAGAATATTTTTGTGCTCGGCGATGCTTCCAATATCCCTACTTCAAAAGCCGGTTCTGTGGTTCATTTTGCAGCTGAGGTGGTCTATGAAAACATCCTGAGTGCCATGGAAGGGAGAGAGCTTAAGGCCAAATTTGACGGGCACTCCAACTGTTATATCGAAACCGGATTCGGCAAGGGATCCATCATCGATTTCAATTACGACACAGAACCCCTTCCCGGGACATTCCCTCTGCCGGGAATAGGTCCATTCGGGTTGCTGCAAAATACCAAAATGAACCATTACGGTAAAGTCCTGTTTCGCTGGATCTACTGGCATATCCTTCTGAAAGGCAAGGAAATGCCTATTGAGAATGAGATGACCATGGCCGGAAAAAAATTATAATGCATTAAATCATCTGGAAAATGGCTGAAAAAGATCTACAGAAACAGATCGACGATATCAATATAAAGCTGGATGCCATCCTGGAATGTGCGACTGCCCAGAAACTGCGCAGTGAGCGCCTGGATGACCTGATGGAGGATGTGAATATCATCGCCAAAGATGCTTTCAGAAGTACTGTTGAGGAACTCGAAAGGCAGGGAGTTGAACTGAATTGGGATGACCTCAAGTTCCTTACGTTCAAACTCATGAAAAACATTGGTAAGTTCACTTTTGTGCTGGACACCTTCGAAAGTCTCTATGACCTGATGCAGGACCTGGGACCCGTTGCCAATGAGGTGATTATAGACATGATACGCAAAATGCATGAGTTCGAACAAAAGGGTTATTTTGAATTCTTTGCAGAAATCACCCGTGCCCTGGATACCATCATTACCCATTACTCGGGTGAAGATGTCAAGCTGCTTGCTGATAACATCGTCACCATCATGGATACCCTGAAGAACCTGACCCAGCCCGAGATGCTCCGGGCCATGAACAATGCGGTGAATGTATTCCAGAAACTGGAAGTGGATAATATCCCGGAATATTCAATCTGGAAGGCAATGAAAGAGATGCGGTCACCCGAAATGAAAAAAGGTATCGGATTCATGATCACCTTCCTGAAAAATCTCTCAAACGAAAATGTAGCAGCAATTCAACAATAATTATCTTTTATCAATAACAATTAAATTTTATCAATTATGGCAACAAAAACATATGCAGGTGTAAACGTGGATGTGACAGATGATGGATACCTGACCGATCCATCCCAGTGGAACAAGGACATCGCTGCAGAGATCGCCAGGGAAGAAGGTATCGAGCTGACGGACAAGCATTTCGAAGTGCTCACCTTCCTGAGGGCAGAAAATGACAAGGGAACCCAGCTAACCATCCGCATGGTTGGAAAATCCGGTATCACAGACATCAAGGGTTTGTACCAGTTGTTTCCGGCCGGACCGCTGAAGAAATCCTCAAGGATCGCCGGGATACCCAAACCAACCAGTTGTGTTTAATTATTTAACCGTATTATTATGGCTGAAGAAAAAAAAGAGACACCTTTAAAGAAGGTATTGATTATCGTAGCCAAGGGTTCCATCGAAGATATATATGCTGGACTTGTAATGGCTAACGGAGCCGTCATGGAAGGCATTGAAACCAAGCTGTTCTTTACCTTCTTCGGGATGGATGCCATTATCAAAAAAAGGCAGAACAAAGCCAAGACCGCAACCGTCGGAAATCCTGCCATGCGTATGCCGGGGGGACTCCCATTCCCGACTTTGCTCGGGACGTTGCCCGGTGTTGAAGCCGGGGTATCCGCCATGATGAAAAGCCAGATGGAAGCCCTGGATGTGCCACCCGTGGATGAATTCATTGAGATGATCGTGGCCGGTGGTGGGGAACTCTATGCCTGCAAGCTTGCGTTTGATATGTTCAAGCTGAAAAGGGAACAACTGGATGACAATGTAATCGATGTCATTACCGTGGGTCAGTTATACGAAATGGCTGGCGGTGAAAACACCCAGATCATCTTTACCTGATCCATTTTAACCAAAGACACGATCCAGTATAATTCTCAAGGATATCAGGACGTCGCTGACCTGATATCCTTGAGAAGCATTACACCAAATCAAGAATTGAAATTGATCATGCCGAAGCCATGATCTGATTGCCTGAAGAGGATATTTAAAGATTTTAAGCAACGTTTAAATATCCTCTTTAAGATTTTGGTTTTTCTTTGGCTTAATCGATTTCTTCGTAGTCTACGTAGTCGCCTTCCTTTGAATTGATCCCTTTATCCCTTTTCTTGAAATCAGTAATGGTGACATCTCCATGTCCGGTTGATTTTCTGAATTCTTTTTCCTTTTTGCCAGGGGGTGCCTTGTCCTTTTTGGTTGAGCCGAAGATGGCTGGCACAATGTATTTATCAAGGAACCTGATCAGGTAATAGACCAGAATAATGATCAATAATATGCGGATAAATGCCATGCTGATAGTCGAAGGATAATCTCCGCAAAGTAAAGGGTTTTTTTCCAAAGGCTGGCAGTCCTGCCAGGGGAATTTGGCCAATCGCAGGATCGGCAGGCCTAATCTATCAGTGGCCGGTCTTTCTTGCTTCCACTGGCATCACAGCCGAATACCAGGTTGAATCCCAGGCGGAAGTTCAATGAAGAAAACTCCTGTGGCCAGAAGTAGGCCGAAGGGGCCTGGTCGGTAATGAAATAAAAGTTAAGTGGTCCGCCACGAACGGATAGTCCGAGTCCCAGGTTCTTATAATTACTACCGTAAACCGAATAACTCAAGGAACCACTGAGCATACCAAATGGCTGATAATTAGCCGATATGGTAAACTGATTGTAGAATTTGTAATTATGTATACGGGTCCGGAAAACCCCTCCAAATCGTACTTTTTCTGTAAGTTCATAGGCAGCTCCGAGATAAACCCTTGCCGAAAGGAACGAGGTATAAGCATTTTTTGTCACCCTGATTTTAGTGGCATTCTCCAGGGAATCAAGCAAGGCTTCCCCCGCATCCCAGTCATCATCCAGGGTGTATTCCACGCCTTCGAAAGTATAGTCTGTCTCCTGGGTAAAGTTGTAGAGCGAATTCCTCCAGCGGATGAAGCCCAGATTAAGCACGCTGGCAGATACAATAACTTTTTCGACCGGCCTGTAATTAAAACCGAAATCCAGGGCAAAACCCGGATTCCTGATCCCGAAAACAGTACTTAATCCAGAAGGTGTGATCAGGTCCGGAAGCCCGGTCGGTATTCCTAAAAGAAGGTCCATCTGATCCAGTTCGGTCAAACTCCGGATGCTGTCAATGTCCAGGTAACCATCCTCGTCAATGGGCAAATCTACATAGGGCAGCGATGCATCTACAAGGATATCCGACTTCAGATTCCACTCGTCTATGGATGTTTTCAGATTAATATCACTCTGCCGGGTGGTAACATTGCCCGTTCCAAGAAGCAGTTTTGCCCTGGCCCCGAGTTGGAATTCATCTTCGAAATTATAAGACACACCAAAGGCAAGCTCATGGTAATAACTGGCATTGTTTGCCAGATCGCTGAAATTAAATTTCGACTGGACCAGGTTCCCATTGATTAAAAATTCGGCCAAATCCCTGGAGAAAGATAAATGCTGATCAATCCGCTCGGAGAAATCAAAGGTGAAGAAGAACATCTCTTGCTTCCATCCAAGAGAGATCAAAGTGGAGGAAGCTCCTGCCCTGATTACATTCATTGGCTTCAGGGCATCCAGAAATTTTTGTTTATCTCCTTCCGGATGCATAAAGGTGATGTATTTCCCCTCAGAACTGTTCCAGGTAAATATATCCTTGTAATGAAGAGAATTTGAAACAACCTCAAAACGCAAGGGAGACAGGACCGGAAATCCAATATATGACCGGCATTCTGGCTGGAATGCAGGGTTCAGCTGGTTGGCCTGGGGCACCATGTACATGTAATAATAGGTGTTGCTGAATTGTGCCGATGCACCTGTCCAGGCTAAAATTGCCATGCAACACAGAATGGTTATAAAGCGGATTCTTTCAGGCATGGTGATGTGTTTTAGCTTAATTGTTCTCATCCGAAGTAACGCTGACCTCGGCCCTTGCCCCAAGTTTAAAGCCAAGCGAGTTGGTGGAATAGAATTTTATATCCCGGATACCCTGATCCGTGGTTTCCACCAATGTTTTTATCATGATCCTCTCGGTAATAAAAACATTGTCAATCTGGGATTCCGTAAGGGTAACCACCACTTTCTTGTAGGTGGTCATGATCACTTTTCCGTCATCATCGACAACCCCTGAGGGCAGTATGTTCCAGTTCTGTTCATTGAACAAGGAATCAAGTTTATTATGGTTGCCATCCATCAGATATACCTGTATGCTCACCTCCAGTGGCAGTCTGTTTTCGGTTTCCAGCTGGAACATGAATGATTTGATGTTTTCCCGGCCGAAACCCTCCTCCCCGCCTATTTTAAAATCAAAGGTGTCAGCCAGTTCGAGTCCTTCTGCCCTAAGGTGCATAGGTATCACCACTTCAATGTTCACATCCAGGTGGCTGGTATCCAGAATGAAATTGTTCATAAAACCTGTCGGATTCCCGAGCGCATTTACAGAGAATTGAATTCCCGTAAGATCCGTACTGGCAATTTGATTGATATTGCTGTTGTTTCTGTCAATGGCTGTTTGGGAAAATATTTTCTGCCCTATCTGGTCAATGGTTGGCGCATTTATGATGATTGGATTGACATCAGGATCAAGGGTGATCGGAGTCATAGATGCGTCTTTGAACCTGGCTTCCAGGTCCAGCAATTCAATGCCGAACGGGACACCGAACGAATTATCCACCTTCAGGTGTAACTGCGGGTCGGCCAGCTGTATCCTTCCCCTGAAATCCTCAGGCGTGGAGCTGAACTCAATCAGATCTTTATCAATGATCAGGCTGTCATATACCCCGGCATAACCATAGACGGCCTGGTAGTCAAGGTCCTCAAAGGCCTTGGTGATATGCACAATCTCGCTGGCCAGGATATCTGCACCCGAATTGATCAGCGTGAATTCGAAAACCATTTCGAGAAATGTTGTGTCGGGGTTCGAATTGTCCAGGTAAAGGGAACTGCCTGCCAGGGGCACCCTTAAAGTAGTAGAGAAATTCCCTGAGGGATCACTGATATCGATGGTCTGGCGGTATTGCTGTCCGTTTAATTCAATCTGGTCAGAATAAATGGTAAGGGTCCCTGTATGCTTGATGGTGGAGGTGACATAGATCACTATTTCCCCTCCCTTCATCCGAATACTGTCAAGTCGTTCATCTCCCATTCTTGCAAATTCATAGTTTTTGGTCTGTACAAAGGTGGTGTCGTCACCGATATTGCCAAGGGTTGATCCGGGGATGTCCACTTCGCTCTGGAAGAATACCTGAATGAAACGCTGGTTGGAGATATCGAGGTATTCGTTTGCATAAACCGTTTCAGAAGTGTCAAAAATAAAATACAAAAAGTGGGTACTGTCTTCAATCAGGTAACCGCTTGTATCAAACCTGGTAAGCATGTCTTCAATGCTGAGGTCGCCATAGATCAGGGGACCCTCGAAAACCGGTTCCCATTGGACTGTTAAATCATATTTGTCAGCCATCCATTCATCATTCACGCAGGAAATAAAGGCAAGCAACAAGCAAAGAATGGCCGCGTGCGGAAGGAATTTCTTTAACCACATATGATTCGTGTTTACAATATCCTCATTGTACGGAGTAATTGTATAAAAAGTTATCTCCGCTGCCTACGATGAGGTTGAATTTGGAATCAGCCCTGCTGATCACCCCGATACTGAAGGGGGTTGACCCCGGTAATGGGAATCCCTTGTAAAGGGACCCGTCACTGTTAACCAGGTAAATTTTATTGTTATCCGACGATACCAATCCAATTTTCTTGTTTCCATGGGAAAACTGGTAAACCACTGGGGCATGGTTAATTTCAGCACGAGCATCATAGCTGAACCTTTTCGAGCCATCATGTTTGTAGACCTTCAGTTCCCCTTTATCAGCAAAAATGAATTCCCTCCGGCCATCCCCATCCAGGTCACTGTACTCAAAGTAGTGATCACCTGTAAACTGTTCGATTTCAACGGTTTCCACGGATCCGTCAAAATAGATGAACTGCACCCGTCCGGATGAATCTGTCAGGGCCAGCCGGGGTTTGATGCCGGTTGTGTTGCTTTCCAGTATGAAACGGGCATTTTTGGATACCGGGAAATGCTTTTTCACGCTGACCCTTATTTCCCCCCTCCGATTCAGTATATAACAGGTAAAATGATCCGCAAATACAATATAATCCTTATTGCCGATCCGAAAATGTCTGAGGGGATCCTCCACCCTTCCTTCTGTCTTCCCGAAGTTCCACCCCTTAACAATGGCTCCTTCCTTATCATACAGGTAGATTCCCTTATCCTCGGCGGCCAGGAATATGCGGTAATCCCTGCTTTTCTCATAGTCAAAAAGGGCCAGCCCATTGGTTGCCGGTGATCGTAATTTCACCGGATACCTCTCTACATAGTTCCCGTTACGGTCCAATAAATGAAGCTGCTCACTTGTATTGAAAAGAAGCTGAAATTTCCCGTTCTTATAAAAATCTATCTGGTAAATATCGCTCAGGATCTGTCCATCAATCTTTTGTTTCCACAGGATCCTGCCTGAATTATTCAACAGGTAGACATTATGCCTGGCATCCTGCACAAAGATCTCCTTCTCCCCGGTGTAATGATTGACGACGAATTTAGGCTTGGTAATGACCCGGGATTCCAGCCTGCTTTCCCATACGGTCTGGGCCTCGTCCCTCATGTCGGGAGTATATTTAAGGATGATGTTGTTATAAGCCAGGTCATTTTCAGATGTTATCTGGTAAGCAAAAGCCTGGAACTTGAATAAATGATCCTTCTCCTCAAGGATCTTTGTGACCAGGTCCGGACGAAGGTATCTTTCCATCAACCTGGTTGACCCGGGGAAATTCAGGTAAAAGTATAAATTTGAGCGGGATGCCAGGTATTCTGAGAACTGGTGATATTCCAGGTCACTGCTCAGGTTGTTCCCGATCTGGTTGGCATGGATGTATTTGGAAAGGGACTGCACGGAATTGCCGAAGATCAGGTAATTATCAAAAAAAGTGCAATACTTGCTGTTGATCCCTTCAAACATCTTACCAAACAGTTTCATTGGCAGATAAGGTACCGGCAACTGGTAAAATGTGAACCTGACATCACCCATTACCTGCTGCTGAACGATCAGTGAGGAAAGAGAGATCCCGTCATGCTCACAAACGATCGTCAGCCATTCCTTCAGCTTTTCTGCGGCCAGGCTCTGGCTTTTTGTATGGCAAACCACATAGGCATTCTCATCCCAGCCAAAATTCCGGATATCAGTCAGCACCAGGGCCACCTGCCTGTCAAATACCGGCAGGAGGAGTTTATCCAGGTCCATCTTGTATTTCTCATTCAATGACCTGAGTTCGCGGAGGTAGGCCCGGCCATGACCATGTATTTCAAGATGTTCCATGTAAGCTTTTTTATACCCGG
>Ga0111175_1174_pt1 | contig 11349 bp, 7 predicted proteins | sample DeeMarSWOR324_28_FD_80228 | JGI IMG/M metagenome (GOLD analysis project Ga0111175, IMG submission 80228) | Bacteroides sp. SM23_62
ACCCGTGCCACACCCTACCATATCATCCTTCCGGCCCTTTTGAAGGAACTAGATCATGCAGATCCGCACAATATTATCTTATTCTGTGCTACCGGAACCCATCGTCCTGCGCCACCCGGCGAACTGGAAACCATCCTGGGAAAGGAGATTGCCGGCAAATACAGGATTGTACAGAATGATACCAATGACAGATCCCAATACATGCATGCGGGCACTACTTCATCAGGCAACGAGATCTACCTGAATGCGGAGATGGCAGCCTGTGATCTGAAGATCCTGACAGGTTTTATCGAGCCCCACTTCTTCATGGGATTTTCCGGTGGCGGGAAGGCAGTCATGCCGGGCATGGCATACATCGATACCATCAGGTACAATCATTCCATCTCCATGCTGGAAAATGAGTATGCACGCTGGGGCATTACCACCGGCAATCCCCTCTGGGAAGATGTACAGGAAGCTGCCGAACATTTACCGAATCTTTTTCTTTTGAATATCACCCTGAACAAGAAGAAGGAAATTACCGGGGTTTATGCCGGTGATCTCAGAAGCGCACATAAGAAAGGCTGTGCATTTGCCAGGGATACAGCCATGATACCTGTAGACAAACCCTATGACCTGGTCATTACAAGCAATTCAGGCTACCCTTTGGACCTAAACATCTATCAGAGTGTAAAAGGCATGAGTGCGGCCATGCAAATAGTGAAGAAAGGGGGGGATATCCTCATTGCCGCCGAATGCTGGGACGGGATACCGGCCAATACCGATTATGCCAGGACACTGGCTGCAGCAGACAATATTGATGAGCTGTATGATTATGTTAAACAGAACGAAAAGGATCTCCAGGACACCTGGCAGGTATTTTACCAGGTACTTATCCAGCGCTGGGCCAACGTATTCCTCTATACTGATAAACTGGACGATGACACCGTGAGGAAGGCCCTGCTCAATCCTGTGCAGAACCCGGAGGCCCTGATCAGCGAGATCCTTGAAAAGCACGGTCCGGATGCAAGGGTATGCATATTGCCGGAAGGACCTCAGACCATACCGTATATAAAGCATTAATCCTTAATTTTATCATATGATGACAAACATAAGTATCAATCCCTCGGATGTGAAAATAGGCTGGATAGGAACCGGCATCATGGGGGCACCCATGGCCATGCACCTGGTGGATGCAGGATATAATGTTTCCGTGTACAGCCGTACCAAAAGCAAAGCTGAAAAACTCATGGCGAAAGGATGTGACTGGCATGATACGCCTGCCGGCATCGCTGAAAAATGTGATATTATCTTCACCATTGTGGGTTATCCAAAAGATGTTGAGGAGGTTTATTTCGGTGAAAATGGCATTATGCAATCCCTGCAGAAGGATGCTGTCGTCATTGACATGACCACTACCCTGCCCGGACTCGCTGTCAGGATCGATTATGCCGCCAGGGAAAAAGGTGCCTGGGCGGTGGATGCACCTGTCTCGGGCGGAGAGGTAGGTGCCATAAACGGTGCCCTTTCTGTCATGATCGGGGGCGATGAGGAGGTTGTCAAAAAGGTCATGCCCATCATGGATGTTTTCAGCAAGAACATGGTTTACCAGGGAAAGGCCGGGTCAGGCCAGCATACAAAGATGTGCAACCAGATCACCATCGCCGGTACCATGATAGGGGTTTGTGAAAGCCTGATTTACGGGCATAAAGCGGGACTCGACCTCGAAACTGTGCTGAGCTCCATTGGCGGGGGCGCAGCCGCCTGCTGGACACTCGATGTACTGGCTCCCAAGATCGTTCATGGTGATTTCGAACCGGGATTCATGGTGGAGCATTTCATCAAGGACCTGGGCATCGCCCTGGAGGAGGCAGAACAGATGAAGCTTTCGCTGCCCGGACTTGCCCTTGCCAAGCAGCTTTATCTTTCCGTTATGGCCATGGGGAAAGGAACCAAGGGAACGCAGGCCCTTTACCTGGCTCTCGAGAAAATGTCGGGCATGGATTAATCCTCCCAGTATTCAACCACCGGTGCCATGGACTGCCCTTTTTAGACGGTCAGTTCTCCTCATCAAACAAATCCCAGTAAACCGTATACCGGCGTTCGTGGGTACGGTAGAAAGGTTTCAGCATGACATCCCTCGGCCGTCCGACCTGCATTAACAGGAATGTATTGTACTCTCCCTCAACAGTTCCCATCCAGGCGGATGGGTCCCGGTTCTCAGTCAGTATTACCGGCACATACAGGGAATCTTTTGCGGCAGGGTCATCCTCCGGTCCCAGGTCCCCCGCCAGCAACAGCGGTCCATACATGATGGCCACCCTGTTGGGATCATCAGGCATGGATTCCAGGCGCAGGCTGAAGGGTATATTCACTTCGATCATGTCTCCCGACCGCCATTCTCCGGGGATCCTGACAAAGCTTCCGGCTTTCCCTTTCACCTTTTTCTTATTCCCGTTAACAAGGATCTCAATGCCATTTTCCGCCCAGTAAGGATACCTTATCATGATATCCATCTGAACCGGTTCGGTATGCTCAAATTCAATGGTTGTCCCCTGTTGATCGGGATAATTGGTAAGCTGGCGGATTTTCACACCTTTCCCGGCCCAGTCCAGTTCCGACGAAATGAACTGGCAGATAAACAGCTCACGGTCATTATGGTAATAGACATTCCACCCGTACTTGGCATGATTCTCCATCCCGGTGCCAATACAGCAGGTAAACCAGTATGGATCCTGGTACTCCTTTCGCCCTCCTATCTCGAGGGAAAGATTATAGATCACTCTTCCATCAACCGGATGCTGGGAAGACAGTATATGGTTGAACATGGCCCTTTCATAATAATCAGCTACTTCGGCATTCGCCTCCCACAGGAACAGGTGCCTGGACAATTTAAGCATGTTGTACACATTGCAGGTTTCCGTGGTCTCATCACCCAATCGTTTTGAAAACTTGTCAGGTGGGCCAAAATATTCATGGTTCCCGTGCCCGCCCGTCACATAGGAGTGATGATGCACCACCCTGTCCCAGAAAAACTCCGCTGATTTGCGGTCCGTTTTATCACCTGTCAATTCGTACCTGCGGGCCAGGCCGATCAGTTTTGGGATCTGTGTATTGCCATGTTTTCCCGGCAGCACATCGATTTCCGCGGCCAGGGAGTCAAGGATGGCCCTGTGATGGAACAGCCTGGAAAGTGACAGGTATTTCTCCTTCCCGCTAATGGCATACAGTTCGACAAGGGATTCATTGATCCCTCCGTGTTCACAATGAAGCATCACCTGTACCAATGAATCATTAAGGCCGCTCACAACGGTTTCCAGCCAGTCGGCAAAACCGAGGCTGATATCCAGTGCTTTTTCATTGCCACAGATGTAATATGCATACAACAGACCGGCATATATCTTGTGCTGGGTATAGAACGGGGACCAGAGTCCGTTCAGGCTGAATCCCTGTGACCGGATATCACCGCTGCCCACTTCCTCGCCCAGTATCCTTTTACCTTCGGGGAAAGCGCCGATGTAACCATTTCCGTCCGCTTCCTGCACGAGGGCAAGTTCATCCACGATATAATTGACCCTTTCAAGGAACCTTTCATCCGCAGTGGACCCATACATCAATGCACAGGCACTGAGGTAGTGACCGAGGCTATGGCCGGCAAGGGTTTGATCCTCCCAGCCATGGTAATGCTCGGCTTTGGGTTCGAGTCCCGCCTCCAACCGGAACTTTGCCAGGAACCTGTCAGGCTCATAATTCAACAAAACTTTCTTGTTAAGTTCAGTGGCATGAAGAAATGGTCCATCCAGCAATCGTACATCGGATAAATCAAAGGGAAGGGCCCTGAAGCCAACCTCTTCGGGTCCACCCGTCCGTATCTTCCTGTCCCCCCCGCAGGAACAGCCAACCAGGATCAATAGTGTGATGCCAAATGCCTTACTGAATCTTGTGGTCATATAATTATCTTTTTACAGGATACCTCGCTCCCATTTTATCCAGTTCTTCGTGCAGGCGGGTTCTCAGCGCTGCGGCTTTTTCCGGGAATTTATCCGCCTGGTCCACCCTTTCCTCCAGGTCCGTTTTAAGATCATACAGCTCCACGGTATCGTCCTCATAAAATTCAATGAGTTTCCAGTTGCCATCCCGGATGGCAGACCCCGGCCTCCAGGTGGAGCCGTGATAGTGCGGGTAATGCCATAACAGGGTTCGCTCTGCCTTCCCCCCAGGATCCTCAAGATAAGGCACAAGGCTATGGCCATCCCGGTGTTGGTCCGGATCAGGATCCATGCCTGCAAGCTCCAGCAGGGTGGGATAATAATCCATACTGATGGCAGGTACATCACAGGTCTCGCCGGCATGCGGCATCCCCGGATACCGGATGAGCAAGGGCACCCGTATCCCCCCTTCATAGCACCATCCCTTGCCGGCCCTGAGCGGGACAACGGCCGTGGGACCACCCCCGGAGGTGAGTCCGCCATTATCAGAGGTAAACACAATGATGGTATTGTCAGCCAGTCCGGCATCCTCCAGTTTTTCAAGGAGCCTGCCTACATTGGCATCCAGCGACCTGACCATGGCTGCATATTTCGGATGGCTCTGGTTGATGCGGGTCAGGGTCTCACGTTCCGCCACTGTAATGATCTTTCCACTATCCGGCAAGGCATGGCTTTTCTGCTCAAAGTATGCATCATACCGGTCACAACCCATGATGGGTGTGTGGACCGTATAGAAGGCCAGGTAAAGAAAAAAGGGATCATCTCCCGCAGACTCGATGAACTGAACGGATTCATCCGTCAGCCTGTCGGTCAGGTATTCTCCATCTGGACCGTTTTCCAGCCGGGGATTATTGTATGGGGAATAATATCCATTTGCCCCGTCAGATCTTCTGGGTGCCCCCCAGTCCACCCCTCCCCTGTTGATATCAAAACCCTGGAATTCGGGCCAGAATCCGGCCGTCTCACCCAGGTGCCATTTACCGGCATAAAAAGTTTTATATCCTTTTTCCCTGAAGGCTTCAGCAATGGTAAATTCCTCCAGCGGCATATTATGGATATCTTCGGGAGGGATCAGTTTCGGACCGCGGGCCCTGGCAATTGGCATACCGGGTATCCAGTCGGTGATATTGACCCTGACCGGATGCTTGCCGGTCATAATGGCAGCCCGTGTCGGCGAACAGACCGGTGAGGCTGCATAGGCATTGGTGAACCGGACAGCTTGCCGGGCCAGTTTATCCAGGTTGGGGGTTTCATAGAACTCACTTCCATAGCATCCGAGGTCTTTCCAACCCAGGTCATCGACAAGAATAAATACAATATTCGGGTTCCTGTTTGAATCACAGGAGCCAAGGCATAACGATATAAGCATCAACAGGCTGATTACCAATCGACTGAGATGCATTTTCCGGGTGGGTTTTCCTTTGACTGACATTTGGCTGGGTTAATTTAGTTTTTCCGGATCAAGAACAACATGTTTGATCGTCCGGCGCAAATAGGTATAGCTTATGTGAACCAATCCATCCGAAGCCTGAATCACGGCAGGATAGGAGAACTCGCCATCAGCCCTTTCAAGCGTCATAAGGACCTTCCAGTCAGTGCCATTATCTGAGATGGCCACATTGAGCATGTTCCTTCCCGAGGGGAAATCCCCCTTTTGCCAGGTATGGTTATAGACCAGCAGCTGCCGCTTATCTTTCAGGGTAACTGCATCTGTACCCGCATTTGGATTCGGCAAGAATGTAGCGGTCATTTCAGACCATGTCCTGCCCTGGTCCCCTGACCAGGACTGGGAGATCACACCCTGCCGGGTCCGGCAAAGAACCTGCATTTTTCCTCCCGGATAGACCAGGATGCTTGGCTGTATGGCATCGAAATCCTTTCCATCGTTAACGGGACCGATTACCTGCCAGGTCTTGCCCAGGTCCTTTGTCAGCTCAAAATGGATCCTCCAAATATCATCCTTCCCCGGTTCACTTATCTCTGTGCTGGATGGACAGAGGATGGTTCCGTCCTCTAGGTGGACGGGTTTGTTTTTCACCGGACCGATCAGGTGTCCGAGGGGTCCCATTCCCAGTTTCCAAGCCCTTGACCAGGTCCTTCCCCCATCACTGGATGTCTTCATCATCCCCCACCACTCTTGCGGATCAGGACCAACTTTATAAAACAGGATCAATGGTCCGGATACAGGTTGAAACAGCACCGGGTTCCAGCAGGGGTAGCGCAGTGTATCTGATTGTATCCCGTCGGCCACTTCGGATGGTTCCGACCAGTTGCCCTGCTGGTATATTGAGGTCCAGATACCGACATCGGGGTTTTTCTCATGACTGCCCCCGAACCACGCCGCTATCAGTCCCCCGTCAATCTCGGCCATGGTCGACGCATGACACTGGGGTGTTGGCCGCTTTTCGAGAGGGTAAATAAATGCTGCAGATACATACCCTCCCTTCCCCGGTTCAGCCTGTCCAGGTACCTCGAATTTGTTCCCGCGTGTATCCTTCCTCCCCTGGCAGGATGCAAACAGCACTGCCAGACCGAGCAAAAGTATGGGAAGGGATTTTTTCTTTATAAACAGGGACACCAGGAACCCGACAAGGAAAATAGTGCTTGTTCCCAGCACAATGGTAAGGTAAGTATGGATATGGTTCCCGGGGATTGCAGGTCCCGCCATCAGTTTCGAAAGGCTCAGCCAGACAATGACCAGGAGTCCGGCGACAACACCAATAACCGCTCCGGGTACATTTTTCCTCCGGGAGAAGACGCCGAGCAGGAACAACCCCAGCATCCCTCCGCTGAAAATGGATGCCAGTTTCCACCAGGCATCCAGGGCGCTTTTTACATTGATCATGGCCATGGCGATACAGATCCCTGAGACACTGATCACCAGCGAAGATATGTAAAGCAATTGCATGGATTGTCTTTCTGAGGGAGATTTTTTAAAAAAGCGTGTGTAATAATCCGCCAGCACAACGGTGGCCGCACTGTTATAGCTTGTGGATATGGTACTCATGCCGGCAGCAAAGATAGAGGCGATCAACCCACCGGTTACACCTGCAGGCAGTTCATTTGCAATGAAATGGGGAAACACGGCATCGCTTCTGTTTATATCCTGCAGATCAACAGGTAATATCGCGGCTCCGGATTGGTAAAATGCAAAAAGGGCCGTTCCAATGAACAGGAACATCATGGAAACCGGTATATACAGCATGCCGCCACTGAAAGCTGATCTTTTTGCATCCCGGTCGGATCTCGGTGCAATATAACGCTGTACGTAATTCTGGTCGATTCCGTAATTATGAAGATTGATAAAAATACCGTAAACAAGCACCACCCAGCGCTGAATATTCCGGTTGCCCAGGGTAAAAGCCAGTGAAGTTCTGCTCTTTTTATAGAAGGATCCGCCAAATACAATGATCCCGAACAGGTAAATGAAAAATATGAGCAGATCGATTGTCCTCATCCCCTGATCTCAATCAGGAATCAGCATTACTCACCTGGTAATCAGCCTTATCGAGCCATTCCTTTTTGAACTCAACCCCCCAGCCGGGTGAGGATGGCATATCCAGCCGGCCATCAACGATCTCCAGGCCTGGTGAATACAACTGCCTGGCAGTTTGATTGATCCCACCCTCCTCGATGGTGTATTCCAGGTAGGGACCGGCATTGGGAATGGCCCTCATGATATGCAGGGCGAATACGGTCACCATGCAGAGGTTGGCCGAATGGGGTACACAGGGGATCCCTTTTTCCGCCGCCATCTGGGCTGCCCGGACAGTCCGGAGGACCCCTCCCAGGTAGAGGGGATCGGGCTGGATGATATCGACAGCCGGGATGCTGACGATCCTTCTCCACTGGGCCAGGTCATTGTCCTGCTCCCCGCCTGATACTCTCAGGTTCAGGGCCGCTGTTACCTCTGCGGTCCATTCGATCTCCCAGTACGGGCAGGGTTCCTCAAACTGGCTGATCCCGTAATCCTGCAGCATTTTCCCTACTTCGATTGCCCGGTCAGGTGTATAGCAGCTGTTGGCATCAACCAGCATGGTACAGCTGTCAGCCAGGGCAGATCCGACTCCCTTGACCATCTCTTCGGTCCGTCCGGGCCAGGCATCCCCGTTGCGGCCGGCCTCCTTTCCCACCCTGAACTTGAATGATTTTATCCCTTTCTCATCACGCAGCCTAGTAAACCTTTCAATTTCGTCCTCCGCAGTGATGCTGCGGCTCATGCTTGAACCATAGATGGGTACCGCTTTGACTTCGCCTCCCAGCAATTCGCAAACCGGCTGCTGTCTGATCTTCCCGTACAGGTCCCATATGGCCGTTTCCACACCCCCGAGGGCCCGGAGGACATATGACCATGGGAATTTCAGGTTGCTTTCCACACAACGGTCTGCCAGGTCATCGATATCCGCCGGGTCAGATCCCAGCACCAGGCTGGCAATCTTCCTGTGAAGCACCGTTGCGGAGATATCAGCATCGTAAGTGGATATCTGTCCCCATCCCTCCATGCCGTTATCGGCGGTCACCCGGACCACAGCCACATCGGGCCGGGACCATGTCTCGATCCCCGTGATTTTCAATCCGGGATCGATAACGGAGAACTTCTGGTAATTGTTGATCCTGCCCTGGTGGGTATAGGCCTTCTCTTCCTGAGTGGAAGGTACAGCACAGGCCGGAAGTGTGCCGGCCAGAAAAGCTGCAGATGCAGAAGTCTTTAGAAAATTCCGGCGTTGCATGATGGTTTGAGGTTTTTATGGTTCCGTGATATTTTCGTTGGCTACCTGTTGCCTTTTTTCTGCTTGGAATATTTATTCAGGTAATACTGGTGCATCAGGTAGGCCTCTACCTTGCCAATGCTTTTTGCACCCCCCAGGAACTCGGCTTCAATGAAGACCCTGCAGGCTTTCTCAAGTACCTGGCTTACCACAAATGCTTCCTCCAGGTCCCTCCCGATGCATACGGCCCCGTTATTGGCCAACAGACAGGCCATTCTGCCCCTCAGTGCTTTCAGGGCAACACGGTTCATTTTCCTGGAACTCGATCTGGCATAATCGGCCACCCGGACAGAGGGTCCGATCAACTGGGCCATGTCATCCAGTATTGGGGGAACTTCCCTGCGGGCAGCAGCAACCGTTGAGGCGCTGGGGGGATGGGTATGTATCACAGCATTGATTTCTTTCCGGTTCCGGAAAATGTCAGCATGCATCTTGAATCCGGTGGAAGGTTTTACAGTACCCTTATATTTATAGGTCGGGATATTGACCTCCACCATTTCATCGGGTTTGAGATCCTGATACTCTCTGCCTGACGGGGTAATTACCATGGTTTCCTTGTCAACACGTAGTGAGATATTTCCCCATGTCCCCTTCACCAGTCCCTCGGCCAGTAATCTTTTACCGGACTCCCAGACTTTTTGTTTTGCCTCTTTTATATCCATAATAAGATTTCAAACATATAAATATAAGTGTAATTTCATATCTTTCATGCTGGTATTATAAAGTTTATTATGAAGACACTACCCATCCCCCTGATCATGCTGATCGGGCTGTCAGCATGCATCAAATCTGTCGAGAGATCCAACATCTTAATTATCTACACTGATGAACATAATTTCAGGACACTGGGCTGTTATCGTGAATTGTTACCGGAAGACCAGGCATTTGTCTGGGGGCAGGGTGTTAAGGTTGAAACCCCGAATATTGACCGGCTGGCAAGTGAGGGACTTCTCTGCACCAGTTTCTATGCGGCAGCTCCTGTATGCACGCCATCACGTGCAGCTTTTATGACCGGATTGTACCCACATGCCACCGGGGCACCACAGAATAACATTCCAATGCATGATTCCATGGTAACTTTTGCCGAGATCCTGCGAAGACAAGGTTATGCTACCGGCTATGTCGGTAAATGGCATCTTGATGGAATGGCAAAACCCGGATGGGAACCTGAAAGAAAATTTGGCTGGGAAGATAACCGGTACATGTTCAACCGGGGCCATTGGAAAGTTTTTGCAGACACCGGTAACAAGGCAAAAGTCGTTGGGAGCCACATTGAGGAGCTGGATAAATACATATATGACATAGACATGGCGGATGAGTATTCTTTTGCCACTGATTTTCTGGCGGATAAGACCATTAGCCTGATGGAAGAAGTGGGTGAAAACAAACCCTTCTGCATGATGTTAAGCCTGCCCGATCCGCATGGTCCCAACGATGTCAGGGCACCTTATGATACCATGTATAACGATATGTTTTTCCAACCGCCCAAAACATTTTTCCAGACTCCTGAGCAGACTCCGGGATGGCTGGGAGGATGGAAAAACCTGATACAGTCCGATACACTGAAACAGCAACCCATGTCCCAATATTTCGGAATGGTCAAATGCATTGACGACAATGTGGGTAAACTGCTTGATTATTTAAAAACATCAGGGCGGGAAAAAAACACAATCGTGGTTTTCACTTCAGATCACGGCGACCTGATGGGAGAACACAGGAAGCACAATAAAGGCAACCCTTACGAGACCTCCGCCGGGGTGGCTTTCATCATGAAATATTCCGGACACATCAAGGCCGGTAAGATCATTAACAAGGCCTATACATCGGCAGATTTTGCGCCAACTCTGCTTGGTTTGCTGGGCATGAAAAATGCATTGCCAGAACAACATGGCCGGGATGATTCAGAATTATTCTTAGATAAGCAGGCCGTTGTCGATAGTGATGAAATTACCTATATAAGGGCCCATGGGGTTGATCCTGGTTGGGCAGCAGCCCTGAATGACCGCTACAAGCTGATAGTTTCAAAAAATGATACCCCCTGGTTGTATGACCTTGAGAAAGATCCTGATGAACTGACCAATTATTACACCCGCCCGGATTATAAAGAGATCTCAGAGGTCCTCTCCCGGCGCCTGGTTGAGCTTATGAAGATGGCTGATGATCCCCTGTTACAGGAAGCGGAAATCAGCCAGTGGCTGAATCATTAAAATTCCACCTTATGACTTCCTTCCGACATTATGAAAAAGGACGTGCTGTCGCCGTCGGGGAAAATGGGTTGACCGTTTATTAAAATTTGTTTTCCGGGCGGTACACCCAGGCTTGCCAGGTTGAGTTTCACCAGCATCTTTCCTGGAACTTCCACATCTAATTCACTGTTGCGGTCACCGTTCAAATCCCACCGTACGGTCAGAAATCCTTCCGGTGAAGGGACTTTCCCCTCAACCAGGTCCAGTCCAGCGGGAGAATAAAAGAGTTCAACCTCCTTCACCCCGGGCTTCACCGGCCTTATCCCCAGAAGGTATTCCGCAAACAGGGCTGGAGGGAAAGCACTTTCTGTCTGGGCATCGCTGCGTGTTCTTCCCTTCCGTAAAGTTCCGCTTCGGCCGGTACTA
>Ga0111175_1176_pt1 | contig 11330 bp, 6 predicted proteins | sample DeeMarSWOR324_28_FD_80228 | JGI IMG/M metagenome (GOLD analysis project Ga0111175, IMG submission 80228) | Bacteroides sp. SM23_62
CCATATGTCCCGGACAGATCCTCCCGCAACGTTTCCCTAAATTTTATCCTCATCACGCTTGTCATGGACGAAAGGGCATAATTGTTTTCACGGCTCCAGGGATGCTTTCCGGTAAATATTAAACTTACCCGACTCTTATCCTCCTGTCCGCGGTATATTGTCTTTTTGATCACACCTTCCGGTGGAAAGATACCTGTATCCTGCCAGGTTTCTTCCCTGTCCGTGACAGGCAGGTTCCCAAGATATTGCATGATTAACGGCCGAATTGAATCCGGGTCGAATTTCCCTACAATAACAAAGGTGAAATCATCCGTATCCTCAAAACGGTCATTGTAAATTTCCCAGCTCACCTCGGGATCAATTTCATCGAGCAGTTTGGTGGACCATGGACGCCTGCGCATGTGATACTGTCCCATGGTAACCATGATGGTGTCATAAAAGGCAGCTTCGGGACTGCCATGCCGGTTTTGTATAAAGCCCTCCATCCTTGACTTGTATGACTGGTATGCTTCCGCATTCTTACGCGGCCTGGTCAGGTAAAGGTAGATCAGCTGGAACATGGTTTCAAGGTCTTCAGGTGAGGCATTCCCGGTAATACCTTCGTTCAATTCATTGATATAGGGAAAGACGCTTACTACCTTCCCGGTAAGTTTTTTGTTCAGGGCATTCAGATCAAATTCCCCGACACCGCTTAATTTTATGATTTCGGCGGAAGCCCTGACCGACCTGTAATCCTTGGTTGCGACCAGGGAGTGGCCCCCGGGACTGAAACCCTGGAAGAGCACTTCATCATTCTTAAAGTCTGTAGGTTTGAGGATTACACGGATCCCGTTAGAGAGCCTCCAGGAGGTGATCCCCAATTCCCCCTGTTCATCTTCCCGCATAATATCAGCCAAAACCGGCAGGTCCTCCATCAGCGGCAGTTCTGAAACGGCATCCTCATAGGGAAGAATATCTTTCTGACCGATACTGGCAAAAACCGAAAGCAATGTGTCTTCACCAGGTATTTTAACTTCCTCCTTCTCCGGGGCATTTAACAGTACAACCCTGTTGGTTTCCCCAAGCCATTTATCGACCAGCTGATTGATTTCCTCCAATGTTATGCCTGGCAGCAGCCGGCTAACTGCCTGATATTCGTAAGCGATACCCGGTATAGGTTCATTTTCCAGGAAGTTTCTCATGTATTCTGCGGCGAACCTGACTGATTCCGTCTTATCCCTTTCGATGTAAGCCTTTTCCATCCGTCTTAGCATCCACGTCTTGGTGCGATCCAGTTCTGACTGTGTGAATCCATGTCTTTGAACCCGTGATGTTTCAGTAAGTATGGTTTCGAGTCCACGTACAATCCCATCCTCCTTCACCCCAACATTCAGGGAATTGATGTTCAGGGTCCTGACCAGGTTGCTGCGTGAGATATACCCGTACAGGAAGGGTGGGGTTGCCTGGTTCAACAATTCATACAGTCGGACATTCAGCATCCTTGTAAATAATTGTTCCATCAGCATCCTGCGGTAATCATCAACCGTCTCTTCAGGCAGAACCTCCTTCTTATAATATATGGCAAGCGTGGTATTCGTGGCTTCCGGATCAGTGGCTATGGCAAATATGGTTTCTTCATGGTCCGGAACCGTATAAACAGTTCTTTCTCTAGGATCGGCTTTACCCGGGATCTTTTCAAAATATTTGCCCAGAAGATCCATGATCTTCCCGGCATCGAAATCACCCACGGCGATAACGGCCATCAGGTCCGGCCTGTACCAGTCTGTATAAAACCGCTTCAGGTTCTGATGGTCAAAATTCTCGATCACTTCCACTTTTCCGATAGGCAGCCGTACGGCATACCTGGAATCCTTTAGGATATCCGGGAGCTGTTTGTCCAGCATCCTCATCTCAGCCCCCCTGCCCAGACGCCATTCTTCAATGACTACCCCCCGTTCCTTATCGACTTCTTCCGGTTCAAAACTCACATTTTGTGCCCAATCTGCCAGGATCTGAAACCCTTTCTCGATAACTTCTGTACTGTCAGTGGGAAGCTGAAGTATATATACGGTCTCGTCAAATCCGGTAAAGGCGTTTATTTCTGGACCGAATTTCATGCCAATGGATTCCAGGTAATTAATGATCTCCTGCTTGGCAAAATTCTTGGTACCGTTAAAAGCCATATGTTCTGTGAAATGGGCCAATCCCAACTGGTCCTCATCCTCCAGTATCGAACCGGCATTTAACACGAGCCACAACTGGGCCCGGTTTTCAGGTTTCCTGTTTTCCAGCACATAATAGGTCAGTCCATTTGAAAACTTACCGAGTAGAATGGCCGAATCTATTGGAATTATCTCACCTTCAGGAATCATCTTTGGGATTGTTTCCGAAGTCATGGTGTATCCCTCAGTACACGCAATCAATGACAGCAGGACAGCAAGTATTCTCAACAGATAATGGTTCAATTTCATATTATTGAAGGGCATATTCCGTTGTAAAGTTAGGATTTTATCATGGTTATAAAATAATGTTTGTTCAGGATACAAAGTATCCGGCAACCGATCTCAATCCATCGAGGAATTGTTCCTGATAAAACAATCCTAATTTTGTTTTATTTGTTGTAATTTGATCTTACAAAAATAAAAACGTGTTGCGTTTTATTCTTCTCACAGTCCTACAGGCCGGATTGATCTTCCTGAGCCGGGGTCAGACAGGGAAAGATCTACGCTTTGAGAATATCACTGTCAATGATGGACTTTCACAAAGCACAGGCAGGGTAGTTATTCAGGACAGAAAGGGATTTATCTGGATAGGTACACAGGATGGACTGAATAAATACGACGGCAGGACTTTCACGGTCTATAATAATGACCCCCTGGATACCAATTCAATGTCTGATAATTTCATCCAGGATATCACTGAAGATGAAGATGGGATCCTTTGGATTGGCTACAATACGGGTGGTATGGATCGTTTCAACCCATACAATGAAATTTTTACCCATTATAAAAACAGGCCGGGCGATACCACATCCATCAGCAGTAATTTTGTCAATCATATCTACATAGACCGTGCGGGAACCATGTGGGTGGGTACCGCTAATGGCGCCAATATTTTTAACCCTGAGACGGGAACATTTAAGCGGATCAATCTATCCGGGATAGGTGATTCCACACCATTCACAAGTTGTTTCTATGAAGACAGGCAGAACCGGTTCTGGATCGGGACAGTCGGAGCCGGTCTGGTAGAGTATGACAGGGCTTCAGGTATGATTGTGAATCAATCACTGGGCAGCAACGCCATTAGCTGTGTGCTTGAGGACAGCTATGGTGATTTCTGGGTCGCTACCACCAACGCTGGACTCAATCGCCTGGACAGGGAAACAGGACATGTAGATGTTTTTGTTGCTGATCCCGATGATCCCGGAAGTATATCAGACAATAATCTTTTCAAGATCATTGAAACAGAGCATGAAGAAAAGATATTATGGGTAGGTACGCAGAATGGTGGATTAAACCGCTTCAACCGGTCTTCGCAAACATTCACTGCCTATCAAAATGATCCAAACGACCCCTTCAGTATCAGCAATAACATTGTGTTCGCCATGAATGCTTCAACTGATGGAACCATGTGGATTGGTACCGGAGGAGGCGGGATCAATAAGTTCTCACTTCGAAAACCCAAATTCCGGCATTATAAATACCCTGGCAATGTACTGGCCAATTTTGTGTGGGAGATATTTGAAGACGGACAGGGTAAGGTCTGGATAGGATCGCAGGGAAATGGGCTTTTCAAATTTGACAGGCAGTCGCATGAGTTCGAACATTTCCTGTTTGATCCCGTTGATCCTGAATTATCCAGGACATACAATGTAATGTCAGTTGTTGTGTCAGCAGACGAAACCCTTTGGATCGCAACCCGCATGAATGGTTTGTTCAGGATCAACGAGAAAAAGGGTATATGCAAAAATTACCGGTTCGATCCACAGGATAAGGCAGGTATTGCTTCGAATAATATACAGGTGGTTTATGAGTCTTCAGACGGGACCATCTGGGTGGGATTTAATGGAACGGGTTTAAACCGGATGGATAAAAAAACTGAAAGATTCACTCTTTACAACCGATCTTACCCAGATACTGCAAGTCTGAGTTTCAATGTTGTTTTTTCCATCTACGAAGACAGTAAAAAATATATCTGGGTCGGAACATACGGAGGTGGATTAAACAGGATGGATCCATCCACGGGTAATTTTACGCATTATGTCCATGATCCGTACAATCTACACAGTATCAGCAATAACCGAATACGCTGTATTTTTGAAGACCCCTCGGGAACACTCTGGATAGGTACAGATCATGGATTAAATAAGATGGACAAAGAGACCGGCCGGTTTACAGCCTATACAACGAAGGACGGATTGCCCAACAATGTTATCTACAGTATACTTCCTGACCAGCACGGCAATTTCTGGCTGGCTACCAACCGGGGAATTTCCAAATTCAATCCGGTTGATCTGGCATTCCGGAATTATGATGAGGAAGATGGACTGCAGAGCAATGAATTCAACACCGGTGCCTATTATCTGTCCGAATCGGGGGAAATGTTCTTTGGCGGAATCAACGGATTTAACATATTTCATCCCGACAGCATCAGGGAAAACGCTTTTATTCCACCAGTCCTGATTACGAATTTCAAGCTATTTAATAAACCTGTTAATATTGGACCGGATTCCCCGCTTAAAAAGAGCATTACTGAAACCACGGAGATCATTCTCTCCCATCGCCAGAATTTTGTCTCTTTTGAATTTGCAGCTTTCAACTATATAAATACAGAAAAGAACCAGTATCAATATATGCTTGAAGGAGTGGATCCGGATTGGGTGGATGCGGGAAACCGCAGGTTTGCTGATTATCCGGGATTGCAACCTGGAAAATATACCTTCAGGGTACTGGGCTCCAATAACGATGGTACCTGGAATAATGAAGGGGATAAGATACGGCTTATTATACGTTCCCCTTGGTGGCTAAGCATTCCAGCCTACATTATTTATGCATTGCTTTTGGTGTTTATCATTATCGCCTACACCCGTAATCGTACCTATCGTCTTGAGCAATTGCGAAGGAAACTCGAGAACCAGGTTGAAGAACGTACCCGGGAAATTGCCAGGCAGAAAGAGGAGATTGAGTCGCAACGTGACGCCCTCCAGGAATTGAATGCCACCAAGGACAGACTGTTCAGGATCATTGCGCATGACCTGAAAAATCCCATGACGGCGCTGATGTCCATCACCCAGTCATTGACCATGGCTTACCATGATCTTGAAGAGGCCGACAGGGAGGAAGCCATCCGGCAGGTTGATAAGGCAGCAGGGGACCTGCTCCGCCTTCTTGACAATTTACTTCAATGGACAACGTCCCAGACAGGTAAAATGCCATTCAAGCCAGAACGTTTTGACCTGGCCGTAACCGCAAACGAAAGTCATTCACTGGCTGAGCCTTTGGCCAGGAGAAAAAAGATTGCACTTGAATCCAATATCCCTGAAGGTTCATGGGTGAAAGCCGACAGGAATATGATCAGTACCGTATTCCGGAACCTTCTTTCCAATGCCATAAAATTTACGCCAGAAGGTGGAAAGGTGACACTTGAATTGAAGCGTTTTTCAGAAGACGATGGTCCGAATTGCTATGAAGTTACCGTATCTGATAGTGGTATTGGGATACCAAAAGATCGATTGGATCAGCTGTTCCGGATGGATAATACCTGGACTACCAGAGGAACTGCCAATGAATCCGGTACCGGCCTCGGCCTCCTGCTGTGCTATGACTTTGTCATACGAAACCATGGCAACCTGCGTGCAGAGAGCGAGACAGGCAAGGGCAGCCGTTTTATTTTCACCCTCCCGGCGATCAAATAAATCATCTGTAATCCTGCTATTCCTGGCAGTATTTTTTCATGATCCTTTTCAGGTTTTTACTGGTTCCCCATTCCATTGCCTGTCTGAAATCATGACAAAAATCTGCAGCCTGACTTCCTATTTTCATCTTAATCTGTCCCCTCATTGCATAAAAATCCCCGGCATGATGATTCAGGTAAAGGGCCGAGTTTATATCGTCCCTGGCTGCCGGATAATCCATGAGGTTGTAGGATGATTTTGAACGCTGGTAATAATACATGGGATTTTGATCATCCAGTTCAATGGCAAGACTGAAATATTCATAAGCCCTGGATGACTGATCTTCAACCTCATTCATAAGAATCCCCAAATAATAGTAGATCTCCGGATCATCTGGATTGATACCCAGGGCAATATTGAGATCTGTTTTTGCACCGGCAGGATCATCCAGAAATATTTTTGTTGCACCGGCATATTTTAAAAATTCTGAGCTTCCGGATACCATATTAACAGCGGTTGTAAAGTCAGCCAGTGCAGTGCGGTAATTTTCATCTGCAAAACGGGCATACCCCCTGGCAAAATAATAGTTAACATTCTCCGGGGCCATTTCAATGGCTTTATCAACCGCGATCTCTGCTATATCCAGCACCCTGGATAGTGCCCTGAAATCCAGCTGTAACCCTATCTCAAAATCAATCAACATGGCATCGGTATCCCCCAGGTTGTAATTGGCCACCCCCCTTAGGATATAGGCAAGGGCATATCCCCTCTTTAAATTGATAGCCTTATTGAAATCTTCCCTGGCACCCTTGTAATCGTTTAATCCGATCTTTGCCATCCCCCTGTTCAGCCAGGATCTGGGAAATTGCGGATCAAGATCAATGCTCTTGTTAAACTGAATAATGGCTGTGGAATATTGTGCGAGCCCGTTCCCGTATATGGTTCCCAGGGCAAAATAGCCAAGGGCAAAATCGGGATGCTCCCTGATAAGGGCCTCAGCCAGTTCCTTTGCCTTCCTGTTGTTTACATCAAGCAGTTCATATGTATTGCAAAAATGATGATATGCCGACTCAGGGAATTGTTCCTTGATTTCTTCCCTTGATTCTATATCACCCTTCTCCAGGTAACGCTCAAGAAGGACCTCGGGTTCTGTATCCTGAGCGTACATGATTATGGAATTCTGCAGGATTAGCAAGCCTATCAGGCAAGTGATTCTGGTATTAACTGTCATGATAGCGGTACTAGGTTTCCATATTTACCAAATATCCGTTATGTTTCCGGATATTCAAAACCGAACCTTCAGAAAAAATTAAGTACTGTCCCTTGATTCCGCAAAGCTCACCCCGGATGGTATTCAACTTATCGAAACTCAGGCTTTTAACCTTCCCGGGATACTGAAGGACCGGATATTTGATTTCCATAATCTCATTGTCAGGACTAAGATATACTGACAATTCTTTGGGCAGGAATTCTGATGCGACATTTTTTTCTTCAACCAGGTCAATCCCCCGGTCAATGTCATTGGTCAGCATATGTCTCCAGTTGGTCTTGTCACTCATTTTTGCTTTCAGTGCAACTTCGATTTGCCCGGCAAGAAAACGGTTTGGTGTTTTTGCCAGCCTGATCGCTTTCCAGGCTCCCTGATCAATCCACCGGGCAGGTATCTGGGAAGACCGGGTAACCCCGACTTTCAGTCCACTTGATATTGCCAGGTAAACAAAATGATCCTGCAGGCAATGATCTTCTGACCATTTCATATCACGCGATTCTCCTTCATGTGCCCTGCATAATTCCGGACGTAAAACACATTCGCTGGTTTCCGGGGCAGTTGTAAAACAGGGATAACAATAACCCTGGGCAAATGATTTTTTGGTAACCCTGCCACATCTGATACAATGTATTATTCCCAGATATTCCAGTTCAATGGTCTTCCCCAAATGTTCATTCATGTTAATGATATCGGGACCGAGTGGTAAATAATAGGAAACTTCATCCACTATTTCACCGTGCATTTTGAGTAAAACACCCTGTTTTGTCATTTCCAGATATTTAATCCAATAAAAATCATAAAAAAAATTTACAATTCAAAATGCTGAATATCAAATGTTTATCATTTAAAGCAGATTTTTTTATAAAAAATATAGTACTATGTATTGCATAGTATTTATTTTTTTATATATCTTTGTATAGAAAGTTTGCTTGTTATGGATAGTATTGTAAAAATAGTACTAGCAATTAAATTGAAATTCCTGCTGATCATCCTGAGTATCGGAACCAGTTACTTCCTGGAGCATAAAGTCAAAAGAAATGTGGATCCTGATTCAGCCATAGAGATCATCAGGACGGCAAATGGTCTGAATGGCTCAGGGAATATTGATGCCCGTAAACTTTTCAGGGTGGCAGACGATAAGAAGGGTTCACGATCAGGATCCATTGATCATTGCATTATCCAGCCTGCAAACTACGATATTGACAGACCATTCAGTCATCAAGGGCTGGAGATATATATTGTATTATAATTTATCCCAAGAAATGCAGATAAAATGAATGTAGAAAATGCCAAAGCACAGATGAGGAAGGGTATTCTGGAATACTGCATTCTTTCCATTCTTTCCAAAAACGATGCCTATGCATCAGACATTATTAAAGAGTTGAAAGAGGCCAGGTTAATTGTGGTGGAGGGCACCTTGTACCCCCTCCTGACAAGGCAGAAGAATGCCGGACTATTGAGTTATCGATGGGAGGAATCCACCCAGGGTCCACCCAGAAAATATTATACCATTACCGACACCGGTCGGAAATTTCTGAATGAATTGCACCATTCCTGGAAGGAACTGGTGAATGCCATTGACATGTTAAACCATAAGGAAAAAGAAACAAAATAATTACCTGATGAAAACGACAGTTAAAATAAACCTGAGCGGACAGATATTTACCCTGGATGATGATGCATACCAGGCATTGAAGGATTACCTCGATGCAATCAGCAAACGATTCAGGGATATGGAGGAAGGAGCGGAGATCATCTCGGACATTGAATCACGCATCGCCGAATTGTTCCAGTCAAAGATCAGCGATAAAAAAGAAGTAATCACCATTGAGGACGTCAATGATGTGATCGGCATCATGGGACAGCCTGAGGATTTCCTGGAAGAGGAGGGCATGGAAGATGAGGCAGGAAGATCCTATGCACAAGGGAGAAAATCAAGAAAATATTACCGTGACGGGGACAATGCCATCTTCGGAGGTGTGTGTGCGGGACTGGGGGCATATTTCGGGATTGAAAACTGGCTTATGCGATTGTTATGGGTGATTTTCTTCTTCGCAACCGGAGGTGGCCTGATGTTTATCCTGTATATAGTCCTTTGGATTGCAGTACCCAAAGCGATGACAGCTGCTGAAAAACTTGAAATGCGGGGTAAAAGAGTAACCGTCTCCAATATTGAAAAAACGGTTAGAGAAGAATATGAAACAGTTAAAGAAAATGTTAAGGAAGGTTATGAAAAAGTAAAGACATCTAAAGAGTTAAAGAAGACAAAAAATGTAATGGATGAAATTTTTCAGGTAATTGGTCAAATTGTACTGGTATTTCTAAAGATCATTCTTTTCATTATTGGATTTGTTTTGATCATAGGCGGATTGGCAGTACTTATGTCTTTGTCAATTGCATTCTTTTTCCGGGATAGTGTATTCCCTACGGAAATTTTTGGTTCACCTCTTCATTCATTCAATGAAATCTTTGGAATACTTGGTGATCCCACCAGCATGACGCTGATATCCATTGCCCTGTTTTTTACCATTGTCATCCCGTTGATCGCCCTGATATATGCCGGTATCAAGATGATGTTCAGGTTTAAAGCCAACGATAAAATGATCGGGCTCACCGCCTTCGTTCTCTGGATCATCAGCGTGGTTTTCCTTGTCTCCATGGCTGCTTTTGAAGGATGGAACTTCAATGCTTATGGCCGTATCAGTACTACAGAGAACCTGGATACTTTTTCATCAGATACACTCGTTGTCCGAATGGTTTCCGATCCGGGCATTGAAGGTTTCAATGATGACTGGTATTTCAGTTATGATGACTCATGGAACATGATCTCTACCGAAGACAGGTTCTATGGAAAGATTGACCTGGATGTAGCTCCGGGGGACTTTACCGATTATGAGATCTCTGTGCGGAAAAATTCACAGGGAAGGGACAGGGCCCAGGCCTCCATCAACGCTGGCACGCTCGAATATGATTGGGATCAGCAAGAAAATACTTTGTTACTGAATCCTTACTTCAGCCTGAAAAAAAATTATAAATGGAGAACCCCGGGCACAAAAGTTACCATTATGGTCCCACAGGGAAAATATATCAGGCTGGACAATAATACCAGATACTTCCTGCGCAATGTTGAAACGGTTGATGATATATGGGACCGTAAACTGGCCGGTGAGGTCTGGCAGATGACAGAAGACGGCCTTGTTAGTGTCGAATGACATATCATCGGCAAGAAAAAGTTAATCCCGGTATAAAAGGGGAATATATTCGCTGCACTTCTTTTGTTCAAATTCTCTCTTCAGCCTGGAGAAACGTGGCCTGCCATTTTCGAGGGGGATTTCCACCCATGCTTCCCCAACAAGTGGCATCGCATAACGGATAAAATCATCAGTAACATCGAGCCCGTCTGAATTCAACCAGTGTTTGGGAAGCTGACGGGCAGATACAGCTACTTTTTCCAGTCGTACCTTATCATAATAAAGCTGGTAGGAATTCCCGGGGTTGCGAAGCATGGTTGCCATATAACCACTGCCTTCTGATGTGGCGATCTCAACCGCTTTCCTTCCGACCTCAAAGGCTTCTTCTGTATCGACTGATGAAAGGCAGAGCGAAGTGGAGCGCTGCAAAACACCGGGTACCTGCCAGGATGCCTGTCCCCTTGCATTGAGACCCTGCTCATTCAGGTAGTTGGCTACCACCTGTGCAGTTGCCTGCTTACTGGCACCATATTCAATGTGTCCAAAACGATCATGGGCAGCTCCTATGTTTCCGACGTCAAAACCTTCACTGACAACCACGATACACCTTCCGGTCATGCCCAGCTGACGGTTGACATGATCATGCAATGATTCCAGGTTATGCCCCGATTCAACAGTATAGATCTGCAGGGGCATCCTGCGGTCAGGATCAGCCAGGCGCGCAGCTGCAGGTATGTACCCGGAGGAACGGCCCATCGCCTGCAATACACATACACATTCTGAAGTACTGATGGCCTGGTTTTCCTGGTTGGCATCCGAGATGATTGACATCCAGTAGCGTGCGGTGCTCCCGTAGCCAGGTGTGTGATCGATCAGGGTAAATTCTTCATCCCCCAGGTCATTGTCAATGGTTTTCGGAACCCCCGCCACCACAAGGTCATAACCCTTGGCTGAAGCCAGCTCGGAAACCTTGGCAGCCGTATCCATTGAATCATTG
>Ga0111175_1177_pt1 | contig 11198 bp, 7 predicted proteins | sample DeeMarSWOR324_28_FD_80228 | JGI IMG/M metagenome (GOLD analysis project Ga0111175, IMG submission 80228) | Bacteroides sp. SM23_62
CAGACGGAACGAGCTGATTGATGTCAAGATGATTGACGATATTGTGATATGCCCCGGCATTAAATCCCCCAGGGCTGATTTTTATAATTACGCGGATTGCAGACTTCGGAGTTTTGACCTGAACAGCTATATACGGACCCGGACATCCAACCTGGATATCTGGTCAACCCTGAAGATCCGGATCTCACATGACAAGGAGAAATACGGGGGCAAGGGCGAGACCAAGGAATTCGACATTGTCCTGCGAAAGGATGTTTCCTTCGATATTGAGGTCTCTTTTCCTGCCGGACTGATCACCGTCTCCAAACCCGAGGATGGAACAGAGGATCCATACGGGCAGCTGACCGGGATCAGTGTTGCCATGATCGGCCAGTTCACCTTCTACCACCCGGAAAAGATCAACGTACAGCGGCCCTACAAAATAGGCGCCGGCTTCATTGCCCTGAACACCTTCAACTTCAGTGAGGATCCAGAAAACCAGGATATCGGCCTGGTCATCCTGGGAAGCCTCTATCCCACCACCAAGGATGTGAAACTTACCTTCCCGCTGTACATAGGCGCCGGCTACAAACTGAAAGCCCAGAAGTGGTTCGGATTGATCGGTCCGGGTATACGAATACGATTATGACAGCGTTTTTGACTATTTTTACTTCCTGTACCAAAGCATGCCTCCCATGAGAGGAATATTTTTCTGTGCGGCCTTTGCCATCATGTGGCCATCCCTTTATGCCCAGGTAAAACTGGATTATTACCTGCCCCTTGAAGACTACCTGCCCGGGATCCCGGAACCCGGATCAGTCATCGGCCACCCCGTTGGTGAGTGGCACCTGACCCATGATAAGCTCACCGCCTACCTTTCACTCCTGGCCAGGGAATCTGACCGGGTGATCATGCAGGAGTATGCCCGGTCCTGGGAGAACCGCCCCCTCTTCCATCTCATTATCACGGCTCCGGCAAATCACGCCGGGCTGGAACAGATCCGGGAGGAACATCTGAAACTCTCGGATTCCGGATCCGGCCGGCGGCCAGATCCCGGGGACATGCCCGTTGTTGTCAGGCTGGGTTACAATGTGCATGGGAACGAATCCAGCGCCGCCAATGCTTCCGTGCTGGTGGCATACTACCTGGCTGCATCACGCAAGCAGGAGGTACTGGACTACCTGGACAATATGGTGATCCTCCTGGATCCCTGCCTGAACCCCGACGGGTTCAACCGGCATGCCAGCTGGATCAATATGCATAAATCCCGGACCCCGATGCCGGATGACAACAGCCGGGGATTTCGTGAAGTATGGCCGGGAGGCCGGACCAATCATTACTGGTTCGACCTGAACCGGGACTGGATCCTCCTGCGGCATCCGGAGACCAGGGGCCGTGTGGAGGTTTTCCACAGGTGGCGGCCGAATGTGCAGACGGACCATCATGAGATGGGATCCGCTTCCACTTTCTTCTTCCAGCCCGGTATCCAATCCCGTACCCATCCCTATACCCCTGAACACACCACCGAACTGACCCGTAAGATAGGGCAATACCACGCTGCCGCGCTTGATCCTGACGGCAGCCTCTTTTTTACCGAAGAGATCTTTGATGATTTTTATTACGGGAAAGGATCTTCCTATCCCGATGTCAACGGATGTGTGGGGATCCTTTTCGAGCAGGCCGGCACCAGGGGATTTGAACGCAATACCTCGCGTGGGAAGCTGACCTTTCCCTATGCCATCCGGAACCAGGTCAGGGTATCCCTTTCCACCTTGAAAGCATCCTTTGAGATGCGGGAAGAACTGCTGGAGCATCAGCGGGACTTCTACAGTTCAACCCGATCCCTCTTCGATGCTTCAAAGGAAAAGGCCTATATATTCGGGGATACCGACCGGGCAACCCTGGCTGAGTTCGTGGACATCCTGCTCAGACACCGGATCAGGGTATTTGGATTAAAACAGGGCCATACCATAGACGGGATCACATACGCGCCCGGTAATGCCTATATAGTACCGCTTAACCAGCCCCAGTTCAGGCTGGTCCAGAGCCTGTTCAGGCCATTGAAGACCTTTGCAGACAGCCTGTTTTACGATGTTTCTGCATGGACACTGCCCTATGCTTTCAATATCCCTTACGCAGACCTTGGCCAGACCAGGCTGGCAGAAGAACTGATGGGTGAGCAGGTGCTGGAAATAAGCAGGCAGCCGGGAAGGATCGTCGGAGATATCAGCCAGGCCGGATATGTTATCCCCTGGCATGAATATTACGCACCCGGGGCCCTGTACCGGATACAGGATGCGGGACTGATGACCCAGGTGGCCACGGAACCTTTCGAATACAAGCACCGGGAAATCAGCCGATCCTTCGGCTACGGGAGCATTTTCATACCCGTACAAAAACAGATAAACACACCACAGGAAGTTTATGACATCATTGGCCAGGCCATACAGGAAACAGGCGTCATTGCCTATTCCATCGGTACCTCCCATACCAGCCAGGGCATGGACATGGGCAGCAGCCGTTTCGTTCCCCTCGAAAAACCGGCCCTGTTGCTGCTGACCGGTGAGGGTGTCAACAGCCTGGAGGCCGGAGAGATCTGGCACCTGCTGGATGCACGCATGCAAATGCCGGTTGTGCTCATTGACCAGGGACAGTTGAATAGCATGGATCTTTCCCCATATACCCACCTGCTGATGCCTTCCGGTTCATACGATGGGATCAATGCCAGCGGCCGTATGGAGATCACCCGTTGGGTGAGCAAAGGAGGAACCATCATTGCCCTGAACGCAGCCAACCGATGGCTGAAGGAGCATAAACTCGCGGACATTGACTTCATGGACGATAAAACGGACAGCAGTGGTTATCAGGCTTACGGGGACCTCGGAAACAAGATCGGGGCGCAGGACATCACAGGGAGTATATTCGAATCGCATGTCGACATCAGCCATCCCATCGGATATGGACTCCGCAGGCAGACCATCCCTGTATTCCGGAACCATTCCCTGATCGCCCTGCCAGACAAGCGCCCCTTTGCCTGTCCCGTAAGATATACCGCTGACCCATTGCTCAGCGGATATGTGCCCGAAGAAAAATACGATGACCTGCGTAACACTCCGGTGGTACTTATCGGCAGCCATGGATCAGGCAGGCTCATCTCATTTATAGACAACCCGAATTTCCGCGGTTTCTGGTACGGAACCAATAAATTGTTCCTGAATGCCATTTTCTTCGGTCCGGTTGTTTCATCGTATTCAACCAGGTAGTATTTTTGCAAGATATCAGAACCGAGACAATATGCCCATCAACATCCCTGACAATCTGCCTGCAGCTTCGGTGCTCAAAAATGAGTATATTTTCGTCATGGACCAGACCAGGGCCATCCACCAGGATATCCGGCCCCTGCGCATCGTGATCCTGAACATTATGCCGGTCAAGCATACAACCGAAACACACCTGTTGCGGTTGCTTTCCAATACACCCCTTCAGATCGAGATTGACCTGATCCATCCGAAAAACCATACTTCCAAGAACACCTCCATCGAGCACCTGCGGACATTTTACAAGACTTTCGATCAGGTCAGGCATCACCGCTATGACGGACTGATCATCACCGGGGCGCCCCTGGGTTTTATCAACTTCGAGGACGTACATTACTGGGAGGAATTGAAAGAGATCATGGACTGGTCAGAGAAACATGTCACTTCGACGCTGTATCTCTGCTGGGGCGCCCAGGCTGCCCTGTACCATTTCTACGGCATCGAAAAAAGATTGCTGGAGAAGAAAATGTTCGGTGTCTTCAAGCACCGGGTCCTGGACCGTAAAATCCCATTGGTCCGTGGATTTGATGATGTTTTCCCCGCTCCGCATTCCCGGTATTTGCATATTGAAAGGGAAGACATCAGATCGGTTAAGGAATTGCAGATCATTGCCGAATCCGATGTGGCAGGTATCTATATCATAGGCACCAGGGATGGCAAAAAGATCTTCGTGACCGGACACTCGGAATACGATCCCAATACCCTGAGGGATGAATATGAAAGGGATCTTACCAAGGGACTGGATATCGAGCTTCCCGTGAATTACTTCCCGGACGATGACCCGTCAAGGCCTCCCATGGTCCAGTGGCGGAGCCATGCAAACCTGCTCTATACCAACTGGCTGAACTACTATGTTTACCAGGTCACGCCCTTCAAGCTTGAGAACGATTAACGCTTTGCCCCGCCATCAGCATGGCCCTGATTGTTCCTGTCACCAATCCGGATTTCCGGTGCCGACCCTCATCAATGCATCCAGATCGGAAAAGTATTTTTCGTACACATCCCTTGGCATGCAATTGTTGTTAATGCAAACAGAGGCTGCCATGCCAATAACCTCTCCTGCCATGCCCGTAGTACGCTGTACACGGATGGTACCCAGGGCAATATGCGTCACGCTTATATTTCGTCCTGCCATGAAAAGATTGGAGACATTGCGGGAATAGAGGCATCTGAAGGGTACCTGGTACGGATCTATTGCTCTCATATCTGCCGATGACAGGAAGGGTTCTCCGGTAAAGCCACCTTTCTGGACCGGGAAATGAAGATCCACATCCCAGGTAGTTGTAAAAGACCCGTCGGGAAATTTTCTGCCTTCCAGTATGTCCTGCTCTCTTAAAACAACATCACCCAAAAGTCTTCTCGACTCGCGCTTACCCCCAATATAGGCTACCCAGGACAGTTTGCGGTTGGCAAACGCTGCTTTATGAATGCTCTTGTTCTTGAGAAAGTCCCAATTGCCATAAATCACTCTTAATGAGTAATCTCTGATCAACTCAATCTCCTTCACCTGATCTCTGTGAGCCCCCGTCTCCCAATCCCAGTCCCCTTTCGTGGTCTTAATGGACGTTTGTTCGTTAAATTTTACGGACCATGGACTGGTTGCGGGAAATGCAACGGGCTGGTCCATTTGCGTGGAATTCCATTGAACAGAAGTACCCATGACCAGCTGGTCAGCTTTTTCAGGGGCCCGTGATTCTCCTGTTTCCGATTTCGCCTCCCGGCCTACCCTGAAATCTGCCCCTGCCAGGAAACCAAGGTTCGCATCCCCTGTACAATCTGCAAATAGTTTTCCCCTGAACCTATATTCCCGGCCGGTGATAATGCTTCTTCCGGTAACGGATACAATCCGATTACCTGCCTTTTCTGCAGCCATCACATGGGTATTCAGAAACAAAATGAGGTTTTCTTCTCCCATTACAACCCTCAGTTTTTTATCATCCGCATAATTACCCGGCGGACCGGCATTGTGTTCTTTTTTCTCCGGATATTGTTCAATGATCTCAAAAATCTTTTTGCTGCGCACTGATGCAGGATCCTGCTGTGCTTCCCATAGAGTCCAGTGCCCTATACCTCCAAGCTCATCAACCAGTGAACCAAGATTGGCATATGGTTCCTGATAAATCAACCCGGACAGGCCAACCCGGACTTCCGAGCTGTTGTTACCACCCAGTACCGGCCTGTTCTGGATCAACGCTACTTTACATCCCAGCCTTGCAGCACTTACTGCTGCACAGATACCGGCCATCCCGCCACCTACTACAATGAAATCATAATCACCTGCATCCTCCGGTTCACCGGAGAATCCAAGTGCCTGCCTCCGGAAATTTGTCAACGCTTTCATGCCTTCGGGAGGAGAAAAATCGGGGTCGGTAGTTAGCAGGATTGCATCGCACCTGCCTTCAAATCCTGTCAAATCATGAAGTGATATATTTACCGGGCCTTTTCTGAGCCGGATACTTCCACCGTCCTGCCAGTGCCAGTCATCTCCCTGGTTTCCAAAAGTAGTTGACAAGGCTTGTTCATTGAAAAGTACCTGGAATTTGCCTGGTGCACCCTCAACCCGCCAGGGAGCAACCCAGTCTTTCGTTCTCACCCAGATGTGGTAATCTCCTCTTTTTCGCAGCATAATGGTTGTTGCAGCATCAGGGACAGGTGTTCCCATTCCGTGTGCCAACAAATAGGCAGAACCCATAACATCCATGGATTGCTGGTCGATTACCCATCCTCCAAGATCCGCAAAGCTCTCGGCTTCAACAAAAATGGTTTTATGATCCTGGCTTTCTCCTGTAATATGCAATACAAGAAAACCAGTCAGAAACAGAATCTTCGAAATAGGCTGTAAAATCATCTTTCAAATACAGGACACTTTTCAATTATATTTTGGAGGGTCCAGAGCCGTATAAAACAGCAGCTATTCGAACCAGCTCTATACCAACTGCCTGGATTATTATGTCTGCCAGGTCACGCATTTCAAACCTTAACGGGATTAGCACTTTGCCCGAGCCATTCATACCACCTGTCCATGCCTTCGCCTGTTTTCACTGACAATTCAATGAATTCAAGCTTTGGATTGACCTGCTGTGCGTATTTCCTGGCCTGCTCCAGGTCAAAATCGAGATAGGGCAGCAGGTCCGTTTTATTGATGATGCAAAGATGGGAGGACTGGAACATGTAAGGGTATTTGATGGGTTTGTCCTCCCCTTCGGTCACACTCATGATGACCACGCGGGATGACTCGCCCAGGTCGAACATGGCCGGGCAAACCAGGTTGCCGACATTTTCTATCATCAGGACGGCACCCTCCTCCACCTCCAGCTTCTTCACAGCCTTGTTCACCATATCCGCATCCAGGTGGCAACCCTCGCCGGTGTTTACCTGCACCACAGGAGCGCCGGCCTCCTTGATCCGGTTGGCATCGTTCATGGTCTGCTGGTCTCCCTCGATGATAAAGAAAGACAGGTTCTCCCCCTGCTCCCTGATGGTCCTTTCCAGCAGGCTGGTCTTTCCGGAACCCGGTGAACTGACCAGGTTCAGTGCCAGGACCTTCTTCGCCTCAAAATACCCCCTGTTCCGTTCGGCCAGTAAATTGTTCCTGGACAGTACATCCTGTTCTATCTCCAGCTTCCTCTCATGGGAATGTCCGTGGTCATGGATATGATCATGATCGTGGTCATGATGGTTACCATGCCCGTGATGGTGCTCATGCGAGTGCTCCACCCCTTCGTGGGTATGCGTATGATGGTGGCTCTCCTCCCCTGGTTTGAGTATGGTTGGTTCTTTTCCCGGTTGTCCGCAGCCGCAGCTATCACACATGGTATTCCTGATTAAATTGATCTGGACAAAGATAGTAAAAAGTGTGCTGAAGGGATTGTCGGCACGTCTCTGCTTTTTGCCAGACGGCAAAAAAAAGGTTCCTTTGCCAACAATCCCTTCAGCAGGTGTTGTCCGGCCGGTTGCTGACAACCAGATTAAAAACACAGGACATTCATTGTCCAGGAATTTCTCATGCAGTAACTTTGATATTGCCAATAAAAAATCCAGACTGGTTACCTCATCAATGCTATATGGTTGATCCTGTCGAATTTCAAAAGACTAAAAGGCGCATTTGTTATATGGCAGCCGATAAGCTAACCTGTTGACAGCCTGTATATGCGAATAGAAAAAATCTTTATGATCGTTTGGGTGGCAGCGGTATTCGCAGCTTGTAATCGTCAGGGCGCTGATCGACAGATTATTACAGCGCTTAACCCACAGGACGGGGAGCTATACATATGGATCCCTCCGGGAACTTTTCGTATGGGGTGCTCCACCAATGACAGGGATTGCCAGGATGGGCAAACCCAGGCGTTCAACAATGAGAATCCCAGCCACATGTTGACGATAAGCAATGGCTTCTGGATGAGCCAGACCGAAGTCACCATAGGTGCTTACAGAAAATTTGCGGAGACAACCCGGCAAAAACTTCCGGAGGATCTTGTCCTCACCGCTCCTGAGAGGTTTCGGTGGCATGGATTCCCTCAAAGTGACAATTTTCCAATGGCCTATGTAACCTGGGAAGAGGCAAAACAATATTGTGAGTGGGCCGGGGGACGGTTACCGACCGAAGCTGAATGGGAGTATGCTGCCCGTGCGGGAAATCAAGAGGCGCGATACGGCAACCTGGATGAGATCGCCTGGTATGCTGACAATGCTGGCCCTTCAAGACTGAATAGCTCAGAACTTTGGGAAAAGGCCTCCTCCCCTTATGATTATGGACTGCAATTACGGGACAGGGGTAACGATACGCACCCGGTCAGGAAGAAAGCTCCCAATGACTTCGGTCTCTATGATATGCTGGGGAACGTATGGGAACACTGTGCTGATTGGTACAGTGAAAATTATTATCAGGTGAGCGAAGATAGGGATCCTGAAGGCCCTTCGAATGGAGAGTTTAGAATCATGCGCGGTGGTGCATGGAATACGCCGCCTCCGGGCGTGCGTGTTTCACATCGTGGATGGATGCTGCCTGACCACAGGTTCAGCAATATAGGATTCCGGTGTGTGCTGGATGAGATCCCTGAACCTTAAACCTTTATTCCACGATGAGGGATTTTACCCTCAGTTCCCGCCCCTGGATGATTTCCGGGGCAAGGGCCTGGCAGGCGGGACAGGGAGTATATAATGTGTCGGTATCAAATTCATGGCCACAGCTGGTACATCTGGCCTTACCGGGGATGATGATCAGGTTCCTGCGGGCTTTTTCAAGCATGGTCCCCTTAACGGCAGCCTCCAGGGAAAATGCAAGCGCCTCCATAACCACTCCGGAGAGCTGACCTACCTCGATCTCGATCTCCTTTACCACACTGGCGGCCTCTTTCCTGGCAGATGAGGTGGCAATATCGACAATGTCCACGGCGATGGAAAACTCATGCATATAATGCGTATCTGAATTCCCAAAAGTAATACTATTAACGGAATTTATTTTTGCATGATCGTGTCTTTATCCCGGATTTTATCGTGATTGCCATCCCAATAAAATCAAGGTTGCCAGTACACCAAATTTTAGTAAAAACCGCTGCAAAAAATGGCTTATAATTGTATCTTTACCGGCAGAATAAAATATCATTATTATGACGACCGTAAAACAAATATTGGATAACAAGGGACATGAGACTTACAATGTCAGTCCGGGTGCAACCGTATTCGAAGCGCTGCAGATCATGGCTGATAAGGACTGTGGAGCCCTTATGGTGTTGGATAGTGACGGGAAGCTGGTCGGGATGTTCTCCGAGAGGGATTATGCGCGCAAGATCATCCTCCATGGCAAATCCTCCAAGGAATCCATTGTGGAAGATTACATGACCACCGAACTAACCACTGCCAGACCCGAATCCACCACGCTGGAGCTTATGGCCGTAATGACCAACAAACATGTCAGGCATATACCTGTACTTGATCACAATAAACTGGCAGGCGTTGTTTCGATTGGTGATGTCGTGAATGCCATAATCAAGGAACAGGATATTACGATAAAGGACCTGGAAAAATACATTACATCCAGCGGATACGGGCATCAGTAATCTCCCGTTTCACGTTTCATAGCCGCGATCACAAGCTGCCCCAGGGCGATCCCACCGTCATTGCACGGCAATTGCTTGGGAACCAGAACCCTGAATTGATCGTCCAGCAGGTCTGATTCTACCCGGTATGAGAGGTACCTGTTCTGAAAGGTACCTCCGGAGAGGGCCACTGTGCGGATGCCTGATTCCCGGCTGATCCGGAAGACCCGCCTGACAATGATATCAGCGACCGTATTATGGAACTTTGTGGATATCATTCCAACGTCAACCCCCGCCATCACCTCATGCACCATGGCCTGGAAGGCTGGTGCCAGGGATATTTGCGTCCCGTCATCATAGGGATAAACTTCTTTTGTTGTGGGACTGACAATATTTTCCAGCCTCATCGGGGCTTCTGCGTGGAAACTTGAACGGGTGCAAAGATCCAGCAGTGCAGCGGCGGCGTCAAATAACCTGCCGGCACCCGAGGTGAGGGGACAATTTATGTTTTTGTCAATGGCCTGGATCACTTGATCTACGGTGGACAGGTTGAGCTTCCTGAGAAACGGCAGGTCAAGGTTCACCAGCTCCCGGCCGTATATCCGGTAGAGGTATGATACGGCCATCCTCCAGGGTTCATGTGTGGCCAGATCCCCTCCGGGCATGGGCATGTATTCCAGGTGAGACAGGCGCCTGTATCCGGCCAGGTCGCAGACCAGGAATTCAGATCCCCAGATATGATGATCATCACCCAGTCCGGTTCCGTCAAAACTAACCCCTATCACCTGCTCTGTAATACCGTGCTCAGCCATCACAGAGGCTATGTGTGCATGATGATGCTGTACTGCCACTGTGGATAGCCCCAGCTCCCTTGCATACTTTGTCGACAGGTAATCCGGATGCAGGTCACATGCCACCAGCTGGGGCTCCATCCGGAACAAAGTCCTGAACCGGTCAACCGTCTCCCGGTAAAATGCCAGCGTCTCAAAGTTTTTCAAATCACCTATATGCTGGCTCATGATGGCTTTGTTCCCCTTTCCAAGACAGAAACAGTTTACCAGTTCAGCCCCTGCTGCGAAAATGCCTTCTACGGACAATCCGGTATGGACCGGGCTGGGAACATACCCCCTGGATCTTCTCAGCAGTCGGCTTTGTTCCCTGACCACCATGGCTACAGAATCATCGGTCCGGTTATGAATGTCCCGGTTATAGCGCAGCACGGCATCCGATACCGGTCCCAAAACATCCTCTGCCTGCCGGTTGTCAATGATGATGGGCTCTTCTGCCAGGTTGCCCGATGTCAGCACGATCACCCTGGTTTTCATCTGCTCAAACAACAGGTAGTGGAAAGGCATATAGGGCAACATGGTCCCGATCGTGGAAAATCCGTTGGATACCCCGGGGGCCAGGCCGTTTTTCTCTTTCAGGATAACGATGGGGCGCCTCCAGGAGGCCAGCAATGATGCCTCGGTTTCTGAGATCTCGCAATACCGGCCCGCCGCCCCCAGGTCACCGAACATAACTGCAAAGGGCTTCCCTTCCCTGTGTTTTGATTCCCTCAACCGCTTTACCGCTGCCGGGTTCAGTGCATCACAGGCCATGAAGAAGCCGCCTAGTCCCTTGATGGCCACGATCCCTCCCCCATCTATCAGGTTGGCGGTCCGGTTGATGATCTCCTGCATGCCACTTATGCTTTCTGTCCCCATTGCCAGGGTATATTCCGGACCACAATTCCGGCAGGCAGTCGGCTGGGCATGGAACCGCCGGTCCAATATGTTGCCGTATTCATGCCTGCATGCGGGACACATGGTAAAATCATGCATGGTGGTGCGGGCCCTGTCATACGGAAGATCTTTTATGATGG
>Ga0111175_1178_pt1 | contig 11087 bp, 7 predicted proteins | sample DeeMarSWOR324_28_FD_80228 | JGI IMG/M metagenome (GOLD analysis project Ga0111175, IMG submission 80228) | Bacteroides sp. SM23_62
GATGGCTTTTCCTGCCTCATGGTATTTTGCCACAAAGTGGCTGGAAAACTTTGCCAGCAAAACTTCTATTGATTACTGGATATATATTCTTTCTATCATCCTGGTTATACTGATCAGCCTGGGAACCATCATATTCCAGACACTCCGTACGGCCAGGACAAACCCGGCAGATTCACTCCGCTATGAATGAGATTAGTTTACGATGATCTTTTTTGAGATCAGCTGGCTGCCCGCCCGGAACTTCAGGAAATACAATCCCCTCTCCCACGCTGACAGGTCAATGGGGATGTCATGTTCGGCCGGAACCATAATGCCATGGTAACGCTGGGAAACCAGCTGCCCTTTGGCATTAAAAATCTCAATGTTTACTTCCTGGCGGGTATTCAATACAAAGCGGAGGTGCAACTCATCACTGGCAGGATTCGGAAAGGCCAGCAGGTAATCCAGGTCTTTCATCACACCGGTTGGATTTACACCGGTACCGGTATATACCTCGCCCTTCAGTTTTCTTCCCTCAGCAAGCATTTCTCCAGCTGGTCCGGCCAGATAAGGGTTGATCCAGTCAGGCCTTTCCGGGAGGTCCGTTCCACCATCCCATATAAATTTTTGCTCCCACTCCTGGTCCGTCAGCCGTTTGAAATTACTGGTCACTTTATAGTGAAAGGAGGAAACCGGTCCCGCAAAAGCCATCAGCTGATCCGGGTTTGTGGGATTGGGAGCCAGGAATACGCCCTTGTTTATATAGCCATTACCTACATGAAGTACATATCCGACTATAAAACCTGCCTCATTTGTCGGCTGGGTATGGACGTCTGCCACTACGAAATCCCAGTTTAACCCTTTGTTGATATCAAAGAAGAAATCAGTGAACCAGCCCGTAACTGACGGTCCGGATGCCATGTAGGAATTGATCATTGTTTTCAGGAAAGTGATCTCCGTCTCGTTAATGGCTACACCGGCCAGTTCCTTTTTGGCAATTTCTTCAAAAATCCCCATGATCTCAGCATACCGGGTATAATAATCAATGATCATGGTTTTACTCTGAAAGTCTTCTCCATCGAATACCCCGGCAAGAAATGCTGCGGCATTCTCTGCAAATTGCTGAAGCCTGGCGTAGAAATCAGGATAAGGTTCAATATAGGTATAGGGGTAGGAACAGGCCGTACCTCCCGTATAGGACTGCTTCCCGTAGAGGATATTGTCGTGCCTTAGTTCGGCCCAAGAAGTCAGCTGGGTGTTCAGTTTTTCCTGATGCCAGGCGGTGGTTTGCATGAAAAAAGGAAGATTTGTCGAGGAAGTTGGGGGATTCAGTTCCCTGATGGCGGCCATCCAGGTGTTATAGAGAGACTGCTCCCAGAAATCCTCATCGTAAGCATCCACCAGGTATTTCAGGGAGGAAACCTTATAGGCATATTTGTATTTTTCCAATTCGTCCACCAGCAGGAATATGGCATCTTCGTTCCCCATCACAGCCATTACATCCAGGGGATCAGGCAAGCCCCGGTAGATCTTTTTATTGTCCACGATGATCCTGTCATAAACCACCTCACTCAACACATATGAATCAATCAGGAATTTCTGCCCGAGCAGTTTGAAAGAGACGGGCAACTGTCCGGGATCACTCGAAAAGGGATCCACATAAAAGAAATTTGACATGATCTTCTGTCCATAATCATCCGAAGCATTCAAACTGTCCTTGAAAGCTGCATACTTTTCCGCGGAGAAAAGATCAGCAGGAGAAGTAAGCATCCTGCCTGTCAATCCCTCCAGTTCTACCGGTGTCAGGTTATCATCGGGACCAACCAGAAATGTGATTACCTGCTCATGTTTGTCCAGGTTGGACCTTTTACCGCTTGCATTGAGCAATTCATTCAACAATATAGCGCCCAGTTGCATCCGCCTAAGTTCATCATCGGTCCAGTCCGGCTCCCAGGGATTTTCCGGTGGGGCTGTCAACAGGAAATCAATCCTGCCCAGCCACATCATGGTACGAAAATATTTTTCCAGGGTGATGGTGCCCTGCGGTGTATATATTTCCTTATTATAATGCCCGCGGGGAGTGAACTGGCTGAAGTCAAGCTTGCGGGGTCTCTCCTCTGTGAAAAGGGTTGTGAACACCATTTGTTCGGCTGCGATTTTTTCCATGATATCATTGAATTTCTCCGGACCATGTGATTGCGGAACAAACGCCTGTTCATAGATCAGTGAACGGGCAACGGAGATGTACAGGTCCACATCTTCGAGGGCATCACCCAACCTGCCATCACCACTGTACTTGGAATACAATGCAGGATAGGCGGCGTACATGGCATCCAGCAATTCTATGAGATTGGGTTCAAGCAATTGCCATTCCAGGGTCTGCAATATGGCATCATAGGAATTATGCAATGTACCAAGTACAAAATCGGAGGATATGAACAAAGGCAGGTCGTTGTTATAAATATTGACAAAGGCATCGGCCCAGGAATAGGATTTCAGCCGCTCAGAGACCATGAAAAAATTATGCTGAAGCAGGTCCTGTTCCCCGGTAGTAAGTCCAAACACACGGTTTATAGAATCATACCATGGGATGCTGCTGAGGTCTGCCGGGTTTTCCCGTGATGCATAATAGGTGGTTTTTACCGGGTTATCGCTTATTAACTGGCTGGCAGAAAGCGATTTATTACTTTCCAGGAATTGTTTATAGATAACAGGGTCAAAGGTACTCTGGGCCCTGATTACTAAGCTTCCCGAAAGAATGATGGCCAGGCAGGTGAGTAATATTCTCTTGGTTTTCATGGTTTTGGGGAATTATATGCAAGTTATTATTTTATAGATTGATTATCAATTTATAGATGCATTATCGGTCCCCGGGGTTGCGCTTTAACGGAACATTATCACATGATCATGATATTATTGAATCCCGATTAATTAAGAATATATATATTTATTATGTTGTTTCTGATTTCTTAAACCCTCTTAAACCCATATTCTCATGAGAATAAGTATCACAATCGTGCTATCGCTTGTTTTCTCCTTGGTAGTTTCTTCACAGGAAAAGGATATTGAGAAAGCAATCGAAACAATTGAAAATTTCAAGAAAGCGGATGAAGGGATCGGCATGCTGTTTGACAGTGCCTATGGATACGCTGTATTGCCTGCCATTGGCAAGGGTGGCATCGGGATCGGCGGGGCAGGTGGCAAGGGGACCGTTTTCAAGGGTGGCGAACCCGTGGGAGATGTCAGAATGATCCAGGTTACGCTGGGATTCCAGTTTGGGGGACAAAAATACGCCGAGGTGATATTTTTCGAGGATGAGCCTGCATATAAACGCTTTGTTGAACAGGATTTTGAATTTGCCGCCCAAGTTTCGGCCGTCGCCCTAACTTCGGGTGTGTCGGCTGACGCGAAATATGTGGATGGTGTGCTGGTTTTTACACAGGCGCTCGGGGGACTCATGTATGAGGCTTCTGTCGGGGGTCAGCAGTTTAAAGTAGAACTGTATTGAATGAGATATTCTTGGTTTGTATGGTTCTATCCTTGTATCTCTCATAATCCAGTTTAAAACAGGGCAGATAAATTATGAAAGAGATGTGCACATTTTTAGCCCATTTTGTATAAATTTAAACAATCCTCATCACCTCTAACGTCTTCACAAAAATGAGCGGATTTTTCGGGGTTATTTCAAAACAGGATTGTGTTAACGATGTCTATTATGGCACTGATTATCATTCACATTTAGGCACAAAAAGGGCTGGATTGGTTTTCTACAATGCAAGGGAAGGATTCCGCAGGTCCATTCACAGCCTGGAGAGTGATTATTTCAGGACAAAATTTGAACTGGACCTGGAGAAACTCGAGGGAAACAGTGGCCTGGGAGTGATCAGTGACACTGATCCGCAACCTATTTTATTCAATTCCCATATGGGCCGGTTCGCGATTGTTACTGTCAGCCGGCTCGTCAATATAGATGAATTGGAACAATGCTTCCTAAAGAAAAAAAATCACTTTACCGAGAATTTTGAAGGGAATGTCAATCCTACTGAAATGGTGGCCAACCTGATCTGTGAGGAAGAGGATTTCACATCAGGCATCTGCAATGTATACCGGAGGATCAGGGGTTCCTGCTCCCTTCTTATCCTCACTTCTGACCGCATCATAGCCGCCCGGGACAAATTGGGCAGAACGCCGGTAATGTTGGGTAAAAAGGATGGAGCTTATGCGGCGGCTTCAGAAACTGCAGCTTTTCCCAATACAGGATATGAGATGGAATATACCGTTGGTCCCGGAGAGATCGTTGAGATATCAGCCGAGGGATATCAAACCCTGAAACCACCCGAAGAAAAAATGCAGATATGTTCTTTCCTTTGGGTTTACTACGGTTATCCGCCTTCTTATTATGAGGGTATCAATGTCGACCAGTGCAGGTACCGGTGCGGTGCAGCACTTGCCCGCCGTGACCCTGTGGAAGCTGATTTCGTAAGTGGTATTCCCGATTCCGGTGTGGGTCATGCCATCGGTTATGGAAATGAAAAGGGTATCCCTTACATGAGGCCTTACACAAAGTATACCCCTACCTGGCCCAGGAGTTTTATGCCTCAGGATCAGGAGATGAGGGACCTGGTGGCAAAAATGAAACTGATCCCGAATAAGGCCCTGATCGAAGGAAAGCGAATGGTATTCTGTGACGATTCGATCGTACGCGGAACCCAATTAAAAGACAATACCAAGGACCTTCGGCTGGCAGGGGCCAGGGAGGTTCATATGCGGATAGCCTGTCCACCCCTGACCTTCGCCTGTGATTTCCTGAATTTTTCACAATCCAGGTCCACCCTTGAGCTTGCATCCCGAAAAGCCATCAAACAACTTGAAGGGGAGGAAAAATACCTTCAAGAGTATGCCGATCCCAACAGTGAAAAATACAGGGCCATGGTAGAGCAGATCGCTGAAAATCTCGGGATTGATTCACTGATGTACCAGGACCTGGGAGATCTTGTTGAGGCCATAGGACTGCCCAAGGAAAAACTCTGCACTCACTGCTGGGATAGGTCAAGCTATTTCTGATTATTGAGCCTTATTATAAAAAACGTCATGTTAAAAAAGTATCTGCCACCGGTCGTTTTATTATGGCTGTTTGTGATTCCGGTCCAGTCCCAGAAAATCTTCAAGGTCCAGTACGAGTCCCAGGCAGATGTAAAAGTCTATATTGCAGAATATGAATCTCAATGTGATCTGAAAGTTTTCTTCGTTGATTATGAATCACAGGCCGACGAGGATGGTTTGTGGTACATGGTAAAATATGAAAGCCAGGCTGACATCAAGGTTTATTTCGTTGACTATGAATCGCAGGCTGACCTGAAGATATACATGGTTAAATATGAATCACAGGCTGGATGGAGAAATCCGAAAAAATCACATTTACTGAGGGTACCGAAATAATTTCTCACCATCTTTGTATTTTTATATTTATTTACCAAGTAACTTACAGATGCATTCAGCGTCCTACCATTAAGCACCTATAAACCTGACCAAACCTGAAATCCATGTTTATTAACTATTTTCTGGTAGCCATCCGCCATCTTGTCAATCAAAGGGCTTATACATTCATTAATATCACAGGGATGGCCATCGGCATTACCTGTAGCATTTTTATCATTCTGTTTGTGAACCATGAACTGAGCTACGACCGGTTCCATGACAAAGCCGATCGTATATTTCGCGTAGGTGTCAGTGGAAAATTCAGCGGAAATGAATTTAACCAGGCAATCACTGCCCAACCCATGGCCCAGGCACTGATTTCGGACTATCCCGAGGTGCAAAATGTTGTCCGTCTGCGGGAGTACGGGGACTGGCTTGTTACCTACGGTGAGAACAAGTTCCATGAGGAGAATATGCTGTTTGCCGATTCAACTTTCTTTGAAATATTCGACTTCAGGCTGCTGAAAGGCGATCCCTTAACCGTCTTAAAGGAGAAGAGAACCATGGTATTGACTGAATCCATGGCCCGGAAGTATTTCGGGGATGAGGACCCTATCGGAAAAATGATCAAACTGGAAACCGATACAACACTGTTCAGGGTAACCGGGCTGATGGAAGATGTTCCGGTGAATTCACATATTCATTTTGATGCAGTAGGATCCCTTCATACCTATACCAGGCCGGAACAGGAATTCTGGGTAAGTCATAATTTTTACACTTACATCCTGACCGATGGTATAACACCGAAAGATACACTGGAAGATAAATTTGAATCCATTATCCATAAATACGTAGGCCCTCAAATCGAGGAAATACTTGGGATGAGCATGGATGCACTGGAAGAACAGGGTGATTTTTTCGGATACTTCCTTCAGCCTTTAAAGGAGATCCACCTGAATTCAGATCTGGATTACGAATTTGAACCAAATGGCAATAAAGTACTGGTTTACATTTTTATCGTCATTGCCGCATTGATCCTCATCGTGGCATGCATCAATTTTACAAATCTTGCTACGGCGCAGGCTGTTTCAAGATCTAAAGAGGTAGGTATCCGAAAGCTGGTGGGAGCCCAGAAAGCGATGCTGGTCAGCCAGTTCCTTTTTGAATCATTTATGCTCACAGCGCTGGCATTCGGGGTGGCAGCCATGCTGGTTTCTCTTTTGATCCCCTATTTCCAAAATATGATCCAGCTGGAAGTGAATACCGCATTCCTGGCAAGCTGGAAAATTGCCCCGTTAATTCTCCTTTTCATCATCCTTACAAGTCTTCTGGCCGGCAGCTATCCAGCTTTTTACCTGGCAGCTTTCAAACCGATCAGTGTTTTGAAGGGAGTGGTGGTCCGGGGGACCAAAGGCGGTAAAATCAGAAGCATCCTGGTAGTACTTCAATTGGCTGTTTCCATCCTGATCCTGGTCGGGACCTATATAACATTCGGACAATTGCGGTTCCTTATCAGTAAGGATCCCGGATTTGACACTGAGAATATCCTGGTTATCAGGCGGTCGGATGTGCTGAAAGACAAGATGGAAAGTTTCAAGCAGGAATTGCTCAGGAATCCAGGAGTTGTCAGTGTATCAAATGCAAACAGCATTCCCGGACGGACTTTCTCCAATAATGCCATATTTGTGGAGGAAAGAGGAACGAACTCCACTTATCTTGTATGGCAAAGCTGGGTTAGTTTTGATTTTGACAAGGTGTTTTCCCTGAAAATCGCAGATGGCCGATTTTTCTCCCGCGATATATCCACAGATTCTTCCGGCATGGTGATCAACCAGGCAGCCATTAAATCCCTGGATCTGGAACAGCCGGTTCTTGGACAGAGATTGCTGATACCATCAGGACCACAGTCATTTGACCCTGTTTCCATCATTGGTATCGTCGAAGACTTTCATTTTCATTCCATGCATACCACTATTGAGCCAATGAGTTTTCTACTGATGCCTGGAAACTGGGAAGGATACATCCCCGTGAAACTCACCCGAACAAACATGCAGGAATCCATTGACTTTGTCCGTGAAACCTGGGAATCATTCACAACGGAATATCCTTTTGATTACTTCTGGATGAGCGATGATTATGCTCGATTGTATGACACGGAAAAGAAAACCAGCAGTATTTTTGTTGCTTTCGCCATTATTTCGCTGATCATTGCATGCCTGGGATTGATCGGGCTAATATCATTCACTGCTGCACAGAGAACCAAGGAAATCGGTATCCGGAAGGTCATGGGCTCATCCAGTGAATTTATAATAAGGCTGTTCTTCAGAGAAATTGGCATCCTGGTGGCCGTTGGCACCTTGCTGGCTGCTCCGGTATATTTTATTGTCAATAACTGGTTGCAGAATTTTGCCTATCATATCCCGTTCAACCTGTTAAAATTTGCTTTCATTTTATTGGCTGCTGGGATGATTACCTTGATCCTGTCATGGATCTCGGTGGGTGGGATAACCATCAGTGCCAGCCGCAAGAATCCTGCCGATTCCTTGAGATATGAATGATTTTTAGAAGGGTTTTATTTATTAAAAACAAGGCTGAAAGCAGTTCTTTCTCCCGGTTCACTTTCAACGGACAAAGTGCCTCCGTGCAGGTTCATTATCTGCCGGGAAAGGCTTAAACCAATGCCCATTCCATTTTTCTTGGTTGTATAAAAGGGCAGGAAAATGTCCTGTATATCTGAGGGTTGAATTCCTGGTCCATTATCTTCTTCTTTGATGACTATATGGCTTGCCGTTTCTCTAACGGACAGGATGATCTTTCCATCTTTCCTGCCATCCAGCGCTTCTATACTGTTTTTGACCAGGTTGATCAATACCTGTTCAATAAGTGATGGATCCGCATCGATGACAGTTACTTCATCCATGTTTTCTGTAACAAGTTGGATCCCATTATTTTCCAGTTCATTGCGGAATAACTCCCCGGTATTTTTCATCAGTCCCTGAACAGATATTTTTTGCTTCTTGGGTGGAGGTATTCTGGTAAGTGAGCGGTATTTTTCCACGAAATGGTACAGTCTTTCGCTTCTCTCATGAACTGTCTGGATGCTGCTGTGAATGTCTTCCACATCCTGCTCACTGAGTTGCCACGGTTTTTTAGCCTTTCCAAGCTGATCCTCCACCAGCATGATAATGGTCTCTGTCATGGAGGCTATGGGCGTTACCGAGTTCCGGATCTCGTGCCTGAGGATCTGGATCAGTTTGTGCCAGGATTCAATTTCCTTCTGTTCTATCTCACTTCTGATATCCTGAATGGTAATGATCCTGTACCTGGCACCCAGGATGACCACCGAACTGACGTTTACCGAAAGATGCCGGAGTTCCTGATTGATCGTCACCTCTATGAGTTTATTCGCCCTCCCCTTCATCCGGTCAATTTCTGCTGTCAGTCTGGCATGCCTATCCCGCACATCGGCCCAGTCAGATCCCTCCTCTATTTCAAGTAATTCCCTGGCCGCGTCGTTCACCAGCATGATCGCATGATCCTCCCTGACTGAGATGATGCTGGTCTTGATATGGCTGAGTATGATCTGCAGGTAATTGTACTGGGCTTCTTTTTCCAGCTTGATATTTTCAAGCTGGGTAATGACCTTGTTCAAGGATCCGTAAAGTTTCCTGAAGGGTTGACCTGCGTATTTGACATCAAATTTCTCGGATAGATCCTGGTGGCTTAGGTTGTTGATAAACCTGGCTATCTCCCGGTTGGTGCGATTGATATACAGGATAAATTCAATGACCTGGAGGATCAGGACGGTAACCAGGATCATTGGCAGGAAGAAGAGATCCCTTTCGCCGATCATTAATAAGGTTGTGCCTGTCATGAAGATGTTGACCAGCAGCAGGACAATCCTCAGGATCAGCCATACATGATAATACTTATAGACCATATTTCCTTATTCTCCGGTGAAGGGCCGTTCTGGAAATCCCCAGATCCCTGGCTGCCCTTGTGATGTTGCCTTTGTTTTTATCAATGATCTTCAGGATATGCTGTCTCTCCATGTCGTCCAGCCTTGAAGTTTCTTTCTGCTGTAGGTTTCCCTGTACCCCTTTCCCGGGCATGAAATCCTGGTAAGTCAATAGTTTCCGGTCATTGAGGATGACGGTCCGTTCCACCATATGCTGCAATTCACGGATATTCCCGGGCCAATCGTACTTTCGGAGTTTCTCATATGTTTTTGGACTGATCCTCAGGGCCGGTTTGCTGTATTTTCTCATATAATGTTCAAGATAGTATTCCATCAGCAGGGGGATATCTTCGGTTCTCTCCCGCAAAGGGGGGACATGGACTTCCACCATATTGATACGATACAGCAGATCCTCCCTGAACTCAAACCGCTTAACCATTTCATAAAGGGGCTGGTTGGTGGCAGAAATCAGCCTGAAATCGACCGGTATTTCTTCGGAAGATCCGACCCTGATAATGGTTTTCTTCTGCAATACGGTGAGTAACTTGGACTGTAATCCGGGTGACAGGTTTCCGATTTCATCCAGGAAAATGGTTCCCCCGTCAGCCAGTTCAAACCGGCCTGGTTTGTCCTCCCTGGCATCTGTAAAGGCACCCTTTACATGTCCGAACAGTTCGCTTTCGAATAGATTCTCCGAGAGTGATCCCAGATCCACAGGGATGAAAACATTGTCACGCCTGCGGGACAGGTTGTGAATTTCCCTGGCAATTAATTCCTTGCCTGTCCCATTTTCTCCCATGATCAGCACATCGGCATCGGTCTTGCCCACTTTTTCAGCAATGGAAATACAATCTCTGAATGCCGTAGATCGGCCGATGATGGGATTCGCCGGGTTACTGCCATGGATCAGATGCTGCTGGGTCAGCTTTAGCTTTTGGACCTCTTTGCGTGAGTGGCTCAGTTGCAGGGATGAATTGATGGTCGCCAGCAGTTTCTGGTTTTTCCAGGGCTTCAGCACAAAATCCACTGCCCCGGCTTTGATCGCCCGAACAGCCAGATCAGTATCCCCGAAGGCAGTGATCAGGATGACAACGGCATGAGGGTCAGATTTCAGAATTTGTTTCAACCAGTAAAAACCCTCTTCCCCGTCCCTTTTTCCCCTTTGAAAATTCATGTCCAGCAATATGATATCATAACTTTCCTTACGTATCTTCCGGATGACATTGTCGGGTACCTGTTCTATCTCGACCTGTGAGTAATATCTTTTCAGTAATACCAGTGCCGATTTCAATACATCGTAATCATCATCAATCACAAGGATCCTTGCATGCTGTTTCTCCATTCCCGGAAAGATTTTATCGTGTACAAGATAAAGAAACCGTATCGGAATCACACACAAACTGTATCGAAAACGCACATATTATGCATGCAGCAATCTTCCTTCCAGGTTGCAATGTGCTGCTTGACAGCTGCTTAAATATACTGGCATTGGTTTTGGGCGCAGGCAGTGAACCGTGCTATGCTCTGGAAGTACATAAAATATACGCTGAGGGTGTTCCAGCGAGACCGTCTGCATTCCCTGATGACATTACTGGGCCTGACCATTGGCCTGTCCTGCGGGATCGTGATCCTGTTCTTTGTGACGAATGAGCTGAGCTATGAAGCTTATCATGAGAAGGCTGACAGGATCTACCGGGTAGGCCAGCATTTTATTACTTCCGGCAGGCCCAAG
>Ga0111175_1179_pt1 | contig 11085 bp, 11 predicted proteins | sample DeeMarSWOR324_28_FD_80228 | JGI IMG/M metagenome (GOLD analysis project Ga0111175, IMG submission 80228) | Bacteroides sp. SM23_62
ATCCAGCACAGCTGCGGTAATGTCGTGGACTTCGTACCCCTGTTCAAGGAGGCAGGTGTGGATGTGATGAATATGCAACAGCCGAGAGTCTATGGCATAGAGAATGTTGGTGATAAATTTGCGGGAGAGATATGTTTTCTGACAACAGTGGATATCCAGAACACCTTACCCAAAGGCAATCATGAAGACGTCAGGCAAGAGGCGGTTGAACTGGTGAAACACTGGTCCCGTCCCAGCGGTGGATTGATTGTCTTTAATTATGGGGACTCCGATGCGATTGGTACCACTGATGATGTAACGCATACCATGTTTGAGGCGTTTTACGATCTCAAGGATTACTGGCAAGGGAAAGTGCCTCCCTGATAACAGCATATCGTGTTGGATTAAAATGATTATATTGCATATGATCTGAGGTGTACCAAAAGAATTTGAATGATCCTGAAGTTTCCAAAACTAACCAAAAACAAAAGCCATGATTAAGTACAAAATCCTTTCAGTCGTTTTATTGCTCCTTTTGGTTTCCTGCACTTCCAAGAAGAAGAAAACCGGTGAAGATGCCGGAGATGCTGCTGCTGTCAAGAAATTTGAACTGGTTGAAGCCTGGAAGACCGACACCCTGTTCAGGGTGCCTGAATCTGTCATTTATGACAGGGACAATGATGTAGTCTATGTTTCTAACCTGAATTATGAGCCACGTGTCAAGGATGGAAATGGTTTTATTTCAAGGATGAGCACATCAGGAGAGATCCTGGACCTGAAATGGGTGGAGGATATGAGTTCACCCAAAGGTCTGGGTATTTACGATGGTAAACTCTATGTAAGTGATATTGATGAGGTTATTGTCATTGATATTACAAAGGGAGAGATCGAAGAAAGGATTGTCATTGAAGGGGCGAAAATGATCAATGATATTAGCATTGACGACCAGGGAAATGTATACGTATCGGATTCTGATAACAACAACATTTTCCTGATATCCAATGGTGAGGTTAATAATTGGCTGAGCGAGGGATTGAATGCGCCCAACGGCCTACTGGTGGATGGGGATAGGCTGCTGCTGGCATCCATGGGCAGCCAGGATTTCGCGGCCATTGACCTGGCAACCAAAGAAATTAACGTGATTTCGGATAGTATCTATGCCGGGGACGGGATTGCCCGGGCGAGTATTCCAGATCATTTCCTTGTTACTGACTGGAACGGACAGGTCTTTATGATCTATCCTGATGGAAGCAAGACTATATTGCTCGATACCAGGGAGGAAGAGACAGGGGCTGCAGACATTGATTTCATCCTGGAGAAAAACCTGCTGCTGATCCCGACCTTTTACAAACATACTGTTATTGCATACAAGCTTGTGGAAAAGGAGGGGTGAGAAGAGATTTGACTAATCTGCAGGCCCGATCTCTCCGAGAAGGACCTCCCATACCAGCAGGGACTTTTCACCAAAATCCTTATAGTCCATCTGCAGGATGATCTCGATTGTCCTGTGAGATTGGTTAAAAATAATGGTATCTCCGTTATTGATCCCAAGCATCATTTCTGCATAACTCATGCTTCCTGTGTACCTGGTATCCGTTTCGCGGTGAAGGGGATCGATGATCTCGACAGAGTCAACCAGGATGATGCAGGATTGGTAGGAGCCTGAAAAGCTCCTCGGGATTAATGCAGCCGCTGAATTTTCGCTGGTGTTAAAAAACCCGGTGAGGTTCTGCCTGGCCTGCTGGCGGAAGGATGCAGCATATCCCTCGCTGTAAATGATCCCCAGGTAATCTGCGTAATCCATGAGCTTCTCGACAGCTTTGAATTCAAACACTTCCAGATGCTTGTCAGACAGGGATTCAGAGGTGAAATCATCACGCACTGCTTCCAGCCTGTCAATCTGATTCCTTCTGGCATCAACCGGAGAAATCTCTTCCTCGCAGGTAGGAGCGGCCATGACCAGAAAACAAACAGTCAGGAGGATACAATATTTCAAAAGCCTATTCATTTTGAACCTTTATCTGCCTGAACCACAATGCCGAGATCTGTTCCCCTGAAAAAGCCGTTTCCATGATCTCAAGGTTTTTTAGTCCCGCGCTCGGCATGGTGATCTTATTGATAAACTCCCATTTGTTGTATACTTCCATTCCCAGGGTTTCATCCATAAAGAGCTGGTAGATCATGGCATTGTCCGAGAAGATCTTATCCAGCTGGGACCGCCTTGCTTCCCAGTCCACCACCCTTGCATTTGAAATATAATGGATCATCAAAGCATAATCATTGGTCCGCAGGCTGATCATTTCATGTCGTTTGTCCCTTCTCAAAACCCGCCTTATGGTATCAATCCTGTAATAGGGAGCTTTTACTATAAACCTAATTACAGACTTGCTTGTACGTATACTGAAACATCCATTAGAATCACAGGCGATGTATTCCGGCGACTCATTATTCTTCAGTAAGACAATATCGATCGACCCGTCCAAGACCGGTTTCTTGGTGAGCTGGTTATTGAAACAGAACTGGTATTCCCTTACAGTAGCAAACTTAATAATCGCGAATATTGCTCCAAATGCAACAAGTAGAAAAACCGGGATCATGTAAAAAAACCTGTTAGATTCTTCCACAGGTTTACCTTTTTGACCATTTCCCTGTTGCTGATACCTGAAATCGTTCCAGTCCAAATACCCCGCATATTTGCTAACAAAATTGAGAATATCTATCCGGGGAAGCTTACCGGTATCAGATTTCATGTGAAGATAGAACCACTTTTCACTGATGTGTTCTTTCACATGCGTTCTGAGTTCCTCCTGAAAGTCAATGATCTCCTGGCCCTTCCAGTCCTCTATCCTGTCAGGAATGCCCGGATAGACCTGTTTCATCTTTTCAACAATCTTCTGCTTCAGCAGCACAAAATTCCGTATGTCTTTACCGGCTGACAATTTAAGGATTCAGTTCGGAGCTTGTTTGAAAAACAATTGTAAAACAAATTACAAAAGACTTACAAGTATTTTGCAATCCTGCCTGTCTGACTCTTTATAGCTTTGATCGGTGATGAACAAACAGGCTTCCGTAAACCTAAGATAAGGAATTCTCGGGAATCTTTTATAAATGCCTGTAACATTGGAAAAACAAATTATTAATCCTTAAATTTAATGAGATGGAAACCACAAAACCTAAAAAATCAAAGGGTGCAGAACCGGATTTATACCGAATCCTGGGTCAGCTGTTTGCCGTTATTTTTGTCTTCGCCACGCTGGGATCATCCAACCTCTCAGCCCAGTTTAAGGAAGAATCTGTGCAGAAAGCCTACGAATTAAGAATGAATGGCGAGATCTGGTATGCCCGGGCCATGCTGAATAAACTGAATGACCTGGGACTGAAAGATGGCATGGCGCATTATGAGCTCGCCAGGGTTAAAATGGCCCAGATGCTGGGGGGTTTTGATATCCAGGCGGATGGAATTATAAATTCAGCCAGACAAGCTGTAAAGGCGGATTCCGGAAATGTGGCTTTCGCATACACGGAGGCCTCGGCCAGGTTTGGCAAGGCATATATGTCGATCATGCAGGAAGCAGAATCCGCCAAAACACATGTCGATGAGGCCGTTATGTGTTTTGAAAGGGTGCTTGAGCTAAAACCGGATTACCATGAAGTAAGGGTACTACTGGTGGAGATCTATCATGCACTGCCTGAAAATATGGGGGGTAATAAGGAAAAAGCTGCAGCGCATGCCCAAAGATTAAAGGAGATGGACAGCTTCTTCAGTGCACAGGCCTGGGAGATCATGCGGCCGGAGGAGACCAGCAGGCTGGAATACTGGCAGCAGGTATGGAAGGAAAATCAGGAGGACATGCGCGTCCAGAAACAGCTGGGACTGGCTTATCTTGCAGACGGTGACCTGGAGGAAGCTGAACCGATATTTAAGAAAGTGATGAAATCCGATCCCACATGTAATACCCTGATGCTGGATATCGCGAGGCATCATATGTACCAGGTAATGTGGGACAGGAGCAAAGCTAAGGTAGAATTACCCCTGGCGGAAGCTGCCATCAAGGAGTATCTTTCTCTGGAACCCGAACCCATTGCACCATTGAAGGCCTGGGCCATTGGTAACCTGGCAAAATTTAAGTACTTCAGTGGAGAACAGGAAGAAGGGGACCGGCTGATGGCAATGGCAAAAGCGCTTGATCCTGCATTTTCAAAAGCGTCTGCTGTCCCCGGAATGGAACTCTACATCCCGCCTGGAGAGATCTATCGAAGTGGAGAGTATTCCTCTTTCCTGAGGCCCTTTTAATCAATACTGCCGGGATGGGGAAGCACAAAAACCATAAAAATGAGACAGGTTAGAATTCCGGTTATGCTGCTCCTGATCCTGCTCATCTCCTGCCGGGGCGGTGAAAAGGAAGAGATGATCCACCTGGGTACCTGGGATCATGAGAAATACGGGACGCTGCATGTCAAATTCCTGAAAAAGTCAACGATCCTGCAGGACTATCCCTGCAAGCGGGGGAAGGTCCGTTTCCACAACAATGGCCGGATCCTGTCCTTCATGACCACCGATGAAGTCAGCCTGGATCAGGGGATGGTCCCTTCCGGAAGCAGGATCTATATGTACGCGGGGGGTACACCTGAGTATGTATATCTCTCAGCCGATGCTGATGTACAGGGATACAAGGTATCCAGCAAAATCCGGATATTACCCTGGCATCTTAGCCTCTATTGCACGGGTGAATTGCGAAGCTTCAGATCTGGCGTCGATCTGGAGATTGACGGCATCCCCTGCAGTTATAAGCAGAGTATTGAACTTTATCCCGACGGGCGCTTGCTGAGTTGCCATTTGTCCAGAGGAATCCGGGAGAAGGACCATGATTTTCAGACTGGTACCCGGATCATGATGGACAAATACGGGGTCCCGCATCCCTATTTATTCCCCGAACACCAGGCGCTCAGCAGGCTGCTGAACATGGAAGAACATCTATCCGAACCCATTGTCAGGGCTTATGAAATCAGGCTGAACGGGAGGCTTGATTCAGCCCAAAAGATACTCGGTCCCCAGCATGATAAGGATTACCGGAATCCGCTGGTCCATTATGAGATGGCCCGTATCAAAAGGCATCGCTTCATAGGTGGTGCCCAGCAAACCCTTGGCAACATGCTGTACTCTTCCGGTCATACTTGGGTAGATCCGTACAATGTGATCCTGGCTTTTTTTCATGCCGGATCCCTCTTATTTACGGCACAAAATAATAATAAGGCAGCAGAAGAAGACAGGATCCACCATGATTATTACGATGCCATCAGGGAATTTGAATGGGTCCTGGAACTGAAGCCGGATTATCACGCAGCGCGTCTGCACCTGGTAGACATTTACAGTCATCTTCCGGATAATCAGGGAGGGGACAGGGAGAAGGCGGAAGCGCATGCAAAGGAATTATTGAAATATGATCCCGTGTGGGCTGCCAGGGCTGAAGCCATCCTGTTGCCTGAAGATACCGGGCTCGTGGATTTCTGGCTGAGGATCCTGGAAGATTTCAGGAATAATCCCATGGCCCTCCAGGAACTGGGCCGGGCTTACCTGCAGGAAGGGGATGCCAGGAATGCCAGGGAATGTTTCTTAAAAGCCATGGATCGGGAAGCAGGCAAATGCATCCTGCTGCTGGATCTTGCCCGCTACCATATGAAGCAGCTTCGAGCAGATAAAAACAAGGCCGGTGAACACAGTTACCTGGCTGAGGCTTATCTCCGCGAATATCTTGATACAGGTCCGGTCAATCCCCACCGGGCCTGGTGCTTTGCCAAACTCGCCTGGCTGAAAGATCTTGCAGGTGATACGAGCGAAGGGGCGCGATTAAGGGATGAGGCAAGGAGGCTCGACATACGTTACTCCAGGGAAGAGGCTCCGCCTTCCCTGCTGTTTTTCATCTCTCCCGTGGAATTATTCAATGAATTTGAAAGCCATTTCAGACCTTAGACATTTTAAAACCATAAAGATCATGTTAAAAGAAGTCCACCAACACATTGTCCAGGAGCTTCAACAAAGCTCTAAAACGGATACTATTTTTGTGATTGCAGCCGTGCTGTTCAACCTTGCTGTCCTAGGGATCAACTGGGGGGTAGCGGCACCGAATGGAAGGGAACAGATCCATCCGCCCCAGGATGATATCATACTGAGTATCCTGATCGCCTCCACCATTCTGATCAATCTGTTTGTCACCAGGGCACTTTTCACCGGCAGGGATACCCGGAAGAAATTGCTGTCCGGTATGGTGCGCATGTACAAAGACAACAAGGTTGATCAATACTACGATGAAAGCCTGCTCAGCGCATACGGGTTCAGGTACAAGCTGTTTATTGCCGTACTAGCAATATTGGCAACCATTGCCATTGCTGTTCCCCTGCTCGCGCGCCTTTTTACATGATTCCGGGACGGGTCAGCGTATCCCGGGACGACGCATTTTCTGTGTTAGTTATTTTCAGCGATAATTCATCAAAGAATGGGAAAAGTATTTAAACTCATAGGGAAGAAAAGATTTTTTATAATGCTCGCTTTGGCATTATCAGGTTGTGTATTAATAACAGTAGCAGCAATCATGGGTGTTTCGGATAATCTGCCGGGAATATTATTATGTTATGCCGGGATTGTATCCTTGATATTCGCTTTTATACACCATTGGAGGAAAAGTAAAGGTTATGTGATTTTACTGGTATCATCCATTATTGGTTTTATTGTATTTGCCATATTGCATAATGTACTCGAAGCAATGGGCGTTGAAATTATAGGGGCTGTTTTTTTTCTGATAGCCCTCTTTGTCTGTCCTCCTGCCTTCTTTATTGGATTGGTGGGTACCCTTATTACTGGAAGTCGCAAATAGCCTGGATCCGGTTAAGATCATCTGTTTTTTTTACTATCAACAGCTGGTGTCTGGATTGTTGGTTACTTCCTGCTATAAACCTTGACATCCATGATCCCGTATAATAGTTTTGGGTAAAACTAAATTCATCAAAATGAAAAGATCCAGTATCCTTATTCCGGTGCTTGCCATTGCATTTTTATTCCTGGCGGCTCCCACCATGAATTTTAACGTGATCATCCCGGCTGTCATTGATGTTCCGGACCACATCAAAGTGGCGGCCATGATCGACCGGACCGTAGTCGAAGATGACGTACTCGATGTCATTGAAGGCGGATTGACCGGTGAATTGATCGGGGAAGATAAGCTGGCCACCCAGATCCTGATGGACGGGGTACATGCCATGCTGGAGAATGCAGCTACTGTCAGCTTAAAAAGGACCACGGAAGTGTATCCGGGTGGTTCTCCTTTCAGTGCAGCATTCCCTGAGCCACTTTCATGGATGGAGATTGAAGCGCTCTGCGATAAATACCAGGTGGATGCCATCGTTGCCATTGAAAAATTTGATACTGACTTTCTCCTTATGCCCGGTGCCAACCAGGTCGCCACGGTTAAGGCAGGTATCCGGCTGTATGATCCGGCAAGCAAAAGCATCATCGACCAGTACGAGTACAGCCATAAGGAAAGCTGGAATACTGGCAGACTTACCCTGGAATCAGCCATTGATGGACTGATCAGCAAAAGTGCCGCGATCAGGGAAGCCAGTTATGAGGCGGGGATCGAGTACGGACGGAGACTGTCCCCTTCCTGGTACAGGGTCTCCAGAAAATACTACCGCAAATCAAAAGGGGATGATGTTTTTGCCGAGGGTGCCCGTATGATGGAGGTCAACGACTGGGAGGCTGCAAAGGATGCCTTGCTCCACGCTGTGGATACCGGTCACCGTAAAACAAAAGGAAAAGCGGCCCACAACCTGGCAGTGGTATATGAGATCGAAGGGAACCTGGAGGAGGCCAAGTTCTGGGCACAGGCTGCGTGGGGCAAGTACAGGAATAAAAAATCCAAGGATTATCTGTATGACCTGAACCGGCGTATCAATGAGGTTGCCCGCGTTAATCAGCAGCTGGATCAGTAACCCGGGGTGGTAAGCTTAATTATTACTTTCCCAGAGAGGGACGGCCAACTCGCTTTCCAGTCCGAGGTCTCCCTGTAGCATCATCCAATGCTCCAGGTCCCGTTTCAACTGTTCCCTAAGCACCTTATACTGCGGATCCCCGGCCAGGTTATTGAGTTCCCACGGATCCTCCGTGAGGTTATACAGTTCCTCTTCCGGGCGCTGCCGGTAATGTCGGACCCTCCCGGCGACTGATTCATCCTCTTCTGCCAGCTTCAACCAGCTGGCCCAGGTCGTCGAGGCATCTTCAGGGTCCCATGTCCTGCCATGTGTATTGATATTCTGAAAGAGGCTGTCCGACGCCAGGTTCCATATGTACTTGAACTCCCTGTTTTGTACTGAGCGGATGGGATAGGCTTTCCCGGAGATGATCCCCCGCGTGGTATGGGTGCCGTATATCAGATCCCTGTGTTCAGGCAGATTCCCTGTGATAACTTCGAGGAAGGGAATACCATCGATATCCTGCGGGACAGTCCCGCCGGCCATTTCGACAAAAGTAGGCAGAAAATCCACAAAACTGGCCATGGCATGGTTCTCGGAACCTCCTTCCAGTACCCCGTTCCACCTGATTATGCAGGGTACCCGGAGGCCGGCATCATAACAGGTCCATTTGGCAAAATGTTCAAATCCATGGTCACTGGTAAATATGACCACAGCTTCCTTGTACAACTCATGGTCTTTCAGTATGCCAATCAGCTCACCGAATTCCCGGTCCATTGACTCGATATCGTTCATGTAACGGGCCAGCAGGTTCCGTGCCTCCCAGGTATCCAGCCAGTGTGGGGGCACGGATACATCATCGGCAGTAATGCGCCCTTCCATATGGGGTGCATGCGGATCATGGCTGGCAAAAACCAGGCAGAAGGTTTCTCCTTTCAATCCCTGGATATATGCCGAGACTGAGTCAGGATGATTTGGGATATAATCGAATGGAAATGCTTCAGGTGGTTTGATATGTCTTTTACCGGCCAGGGCCACATGGTAGCCCAGTGGCTGCAGGTAGTGAGGCAGGCTCTGCATGCCCTCCCTGACCCCGCCATGATTCATATGGCAGCCGTTCCGATGGGGGGAAAGTCCCGTATACAGTGCTGAACGTGATGGCGAGCACATGGTCGAGGTGGTAAACATATGGGTCATGCTCATGCCTTCCGCAGCCAGCAGATCCACATTGGGTGTTTGAACCACCCCGTTTCCCCTGCATCCCAGGTCCCACCAGGAAAGATCATCGGCGATATAGAGCAGGATGTTTGGTTTTTCAGGTATTTGACGGGAACAGGAAAGCATCATGAACAGGATGATCGTAAACGGCCCGTAAAAGTGTACTATAAGTGATTTTCTCATGATACAAGGATGATGACACAGGGTATAAAATTACCCAATTTCACCTGAAGTATGCTGGTTTTGGAATTTTTAGTATCTGCCAAACTGTCAAATATGTGTTAATATATACTTATTTAAATGTGTGGAACATTATTTGATAGTATCTTTGTAAATCAAAATCGCATAGCATGAGCAATCTTGTAAACAGATACTGGAAAACTGCATTATTTGCCGCCATCGGGGCAGGTGCGGGTTTCGCATACTGGAGATTCATCGGATGCAGTACAGGGACCTGTCCCCTAACTGCCAACTGGACCAGCAGTACACTGATGGGCGGGTTGATCGGCCTGCTTGCAGCTCCGGTCAGAAAGAAAAACGATACAAACCAACATAAAACAAAAGAAAATGATTAAAAAAGGAATATTATTAATGGCAGTACCTGTCCTGATCGGGATGGTATCATGTGGACAAACAATCAGTGGATCGGATGAAGGATCAGCTGATATGGTAAAAGTGGCTGATAAAAACGAAATGAAGAATGATGCACATGGAACCATCATGCTTACCAAGGCGGATTTCCTCGCCAAGGTCATGAATTATGAAGAGAACCCGCAGGAATGGAGGTACCTGGGTGACAAGCCCTGCCTGATTGATTTTTATGCCGACTGGTGTGCACCGTGCCGGATCACATCTCCCATACTGGAAGAACTGGCAAAGGAATACTCGGGCAAGATCAACATCTATAAGATCGATACCCAGAAGGAACAGGAACTGGCCATGGTATTCGGCATCCAGAGCATACCGGCTTTTCTTTATTGTCCTATGGAAGGAAAACCCACCATGTCTTCTGGCATAGCCGGATCCCCGGAAGAGACCAGGCAGATGTTCCGTGACCAGATAGACAATCTGCTGCTCCAGTAAACATGGGATAGATATATTTGGAAGTGACCGCCTCGTGATGGAACATGGGACGGTCTTTTTTTTGCCAGACAGCCATAAAAACCGTATTTTTTCAAGGCAATCATATATGTTCGATGTGACTGGAACTTTCCATGGATGATCTGAAAACCCTTCAAAATAAACTCGGTAAACCTTATGTGGACCTGGAATACCTGCTCCACTGCCTCCGCGAGGTCCTTGAAGAGAATGGAGAAAAAGACCTTGTCAGATTTATTCCGTGGATCAACGAGGATATTTCCGCAGCCAGGTACCAGATCTCTGATAAGCTGTTCCATCTCTATTCGGTCTGCTTTCAGCTGCTGAATATCGTCGAGGTCAATGGTGCCATGCAGGGACGGCGCAAGGTGGAAGCGGAGGCATCGGCGAGCAGTGTAAACGGACTCTGGGCCAATTGTTTTAAGGTCCTGAAAGATAATGGAGCAGGGGAAAATCAGATCATTGAGGTGATCAGGGATGTTCGTGTAGAACCCGTTTTGACAGCCCACCCGACCGAAGCCAAGCGTCCGGTAGTACTGGAACAGTACAGGGCATTATATGTACTCTTTCTGAAGCTTGAAAATTCCATGTATACGGATGCTGAGAAAGAAGTGATCAGGGACAATATCAAGGCAGTTATCAACAGGCTGTGGCATATTGCCGATATTCATGTTACCAAACCGGATGTATACTCCGAACTGACCAATGTGCTTCATTATTTTAAAAATATTTTCCCGGAACTGTTGAACATCCATGATGAAAGGTTTCTGCAGGCTTGGAAAAGCGCAGGATTCAAGGATACACTGCTTCAGGATCCCGATTCCT
>Ga0111175_1331_pt1 | contig 11037 bp, 9 predicted proteins | sample DeeMarSWOR324_28_FD_80228 | JGI IMG/M metagenome (GOLD analysis project Ga0111175, IMG submission 80228) | Bacteroides sp. SM23_62
CTTCCTCAGATTCCAGGGTCAGTCTTGAACGCAGATCATCATAATCCTCGGTAATCTCCCAGACGCCCAGCCTGCATCCTTTTGATAAGTCTCTTTTTAGGATAATTGCCATAGAGCCAAAATAATTATTTCCAGGCAAATGATTCCACCAGATGGATAATATCTTCCCTGAAAAATGAAATTACCGGGGCAAGTGAGTCCTTGTCCGGGGGTACATTAAAATAGAGTGAGCCCCTCAGAAAATGCGCATTACTGTCAGTAAGATAAAACTGTATGCTGGAAGCAGTGTTTCCCTTGATATCATATAATATCCCGTGAACCGCCAGTTCCGGGTTGGTGTATACTGTTTCTTTGATGGCATCTGCCTTGATGGTATGCTTGTAAGTCAGCGAGCGGCTGTCTTCGATAAATTCATTCAGGTTCTGGTTCACCTCCTTGTAGCTGATATGAATTTTTCCATTAAAATCCGGGAAATCAATGTTGATCCAGCAAGGTTCGGTAATATCATCTGTATCGGGTACAATCTTCCCATAGGATGGATACTCGAAGGTATACGGACAGGTTGAATCAAACAGAATGTATTCCTTGGCCGGGAAATCTACGCGTAAATATCCCCTGGGCTTGGGTGTATAGGATCGCTGACAGGCCATAACCAGCAGTATGATCAACAGGGGACTTAAGGGATAATGCATGGTCCTCATTCAATCACCTCCTCCTCCGGCCAGATCATCAGCCTGATTTGCCTGATCCTCCTTTTATCCACTGCCTCAACAATGAATTCAAAATTCCTGAAAGATGTCTTCTCTCCTTTGTGTGGGAATTCCCCCTTTAATTCCAGGATGAGCCCGGCCAGGGTATCGGCTTCACCCCTTACGGATTCAAAAATATCGTCTTCTGTATCCAGGACCTTGCAGAGATCATTTAACAGGATCTTTCCATCAAACAGGTATTCATAAGCTGATAATTTCTCAAAGAATACCTCGGCTTCATCTGATTCATCGGTGATTTCCCCTACGATCTCTTCGATGATGTCTTCCAGGGTAATGATCCCGCTGGTCCCACCATATTCATCCACCACGATAGCCATGTGTATTTTCTTGGTCTGGAACTCATTTAAAAGATCGTCAATCTTTTTATTCTCAGGGACATAATAAGGAGGTCTGACGAGGGACTGCCATTTAAAATTCTTGCTTTTCTGTATATGGGGAAGCAGGTCTTTGATATAAAGAATCCCCTTGACATTGTCAAAGGTGGTGTCATAGATCGGGATCCTCGAGTAGCCTGAATCTATGGCGATCCTGATGAGTTCATCCAGGTCTGTATTAATGTCCGCTGAAACAACATTGATCCTTGCCATCATGATTTCCTTCGCATCAATATTCCCGAATTTGATGATTCCCTCGAGAATATTTTTCTCTTCTGAAATATCCTCTGAAGTGAGTTCCAGCGCTTCTGAGAGATCATCCATCGAAATGTTCTGCTTCCTCCTTGCCAGCCTCTTGTTCACCATGGAGGTCGAATGAATCAGCAGGGAAGATAAGGGGTAAAAAAGTTTCTCACAAAATTTCAGCGGATAAGCCATGAAATGTGCAAACCTGGAGGCATACAGATTGGCGTATATTTTTGGCAGGATCTCTCCGAACAAGAGAAGGATGAAAGTGACGACCACCACCTGTACCAGGAATTGCAGTGTTTTGGATGTGCCAAAATCCATCAGCCTGTTCATGACAAAGGAGGAAATGATCACAATACCTACGTTGATAAAATTGTTGGTGATCAGGATGGTCCCAAGCAATCTTTCCGGTTTTCCGATCAGTTCGAGTACCACTCTTGAATTTCTGGTGTTCTTGTCTTGAAGATTTTGTTTATCAGTAGGTGAGAGCGAAAAATAGGCTACTTCTGAACCTGAAATCAGGGCCGATCCAACCAGCAGCAGCAGGACAATGCAGATTGCCAGTATACTATCCGGTTCTATCGGATGGAAAGTTACATCGATCAAAGCCAGTCGAGCTGAAGCAAATAGACCAGGATCCAAAACGAAACAGTTGGTTTAGATATACTTAGAAGGGTAGATCGTCAGATTCATCAGGCCCGGGACCCACATCATTGAAGTCACTGCCAGCACTGGTTTCTTTTGGCTGGCTGGGTGTTTGTGTTGCTGTTGCAGCGCCCGGATCTTCCTGGATTCCGGTTTCGTCTGATCTTTTACCGAGCATTTGCATATTGTCACCCACGACTTCTGTAGTGTAACGTTTATTCCCGTCCCGGTCATCCCATGACCTTGTACGGATTCTGCCTTCAATATATAGCTGGGAACCTTTTCTGACATATTTTTCCGCAATTTCTGCCAGGCCTCTCCATAAGACAACATTGTGCCACTCGGTATTGGTAATCCTCTCCCCATCCCGGTTCCGGTAGGTTTCACTGGTAGCAAGCGGGAATGAACATACAGCTGTGCCTCCTTCCAGGTAACGCGTCTCAGGATCTTTACCGACATTCCCAACGAGTATAACCTTATTTACTGACATATCTAAAACTTGATATTATAGGGGCATAAAGTTACGAAATTAATCAATGAGTATCTCCAGGTAATTCTCGATTAGTTTGGGCACGGGTAATTTGCCGAGTTCGGCAAGCGGAACTTCCTGGAATGATGATTTCAGTGCAAAATTATCGGGGAAAGCATCCAGGTGATAAAATTTTGCATGGATCACCTGGTGGGTCAGGGTATGCTTGATCATTTTAGAAACCTTGAAAGGTTTGACACGGCTGTCCGTGAACAGTTGATTCCAGGATGTGGATTCCATCAAACGCCCAGGTGAAACGGGACGGGGTGTTTCGATCAGGGGGAATTCAAACAAATGCTGCCAGATATCCTTCCCGGTTCTTTGCCTGATCAGGATACCTTCCGCTGAGTGCACGATAAAATAGTGAAAATACCTGTGTTTCTGTGTTGTTTTTTTGTTCCTGACAGGCAGCTCCTCAACCAGGTGCTTCCCGAAGGCCGTACAATGTTTTTGTAAGGGACATGAGCGGCAGGATGGATTGGCCGGTGTACAGACCAGTGCTCCGAATTCCATGACGGCCTGGTTGTGGATCCCGGGTTCCGCACGATCCAGCAGGGCCTCGGCCTTCCGGCAGATCCCGCATTTTGCCGGCACCTGTCCGGGGGGTTCAAACAGGCCGAAAATCCGGGCAATGACCCGGTGAATATTGCCATCTACAACCGCCCGTGGCTCATTGAATGCGATGGAAGCAACGGCTGCTGCTGTATAGGGACCGATCCCTTTTAATTTCAACATCTCCTGGTAGGTAGAAGGAAATACTCCCCCGTGATCCGTGATCATCTGCCAGGCAGCGGCATGCATATTCCTTGCCCTGGAATAATATCCCAGTCCCTGCCAGACCTTCAGCACCTCCTCTATCTTTGCCTCAGCCAGGCTTTGCAGGTCTGGGAAACGGTTCATGAACCGGTGGTAATAATCAATGCCCTGGACCACCCTGGTTTGCTGAAGGATGATCTCAGACACCCAGATCGCATAGGGATCCTTTGTCTTTCTCCAGGGAAGGTCACGTTTATGATCAAGGTACCACCGGGCTAAGATATCGCTGATTTTTACTTCTGAAATGCTCAAACAGTCTAAATAATAGACAAATAAATAAAATTAATGGAATTGATTTCGTAAATAGAATGAAATAATATATATTTGCAATTCAAAATTGAAATATTATTGTAATTAATTGATAATTAAAGATTTTAAAAATGACTAAAGCTGATATCGTTAACGAAGTTTCAAAAAATACGGGTATTGAAAAGGTAACCGTGCAGAAAACTGTTGAAGCCTTCATGGAAACTGTAAAAGACTCACTGGTAAAAGACAAAAACGTTTACCTCAGGGGTTTTGGTAGCTTCATAGTAAAGAGAAGAGCAAAAAAAACTGCAAGGAATATTTCAAAGAACACAACCATCATTATTCCAGAACATTTCATACCTTCTTTTAAGCCTGCTAAGTCATTTGTAAACAAGGTTAAGAACAACGTCAAGCGATAGGATCATTATGCCAAGCGGAAAGAAGAGAAAAAGACATAAGATGGCGACTCACAAGCGCAAGAAACGTTTAAGAAAAAACCGGCATAAGAAGAGGAAATAGCCCTTGATTCTTACCACGAAATCTTTAATGGATTAAAAATTATAGTAAACCTAAAGATCTGTCATAGGTCTTTAGGTTTATGCTATGTATTCCCGGCCAACCGTTGAAGATTATTAATGCAGCGCACACTTGAGTAAGGAAGTCATTAGAGAACTGATTATTGATGCAGCAACCCAGGAGATTTCAATTGCTTTACTGGAAAATAGGGAGTTAGTTGAATTAAACAAGCAAAAAAGCAACCTTGAATTTTCAGTTGGGGATATTTATCTGGGGAAAGTAAAAAAAGTGATGCCCGGATTGAATGCAGCTTTTGTTGATATCGGGCATGAAAAGGATGCATTTTTACATTACCAGGATCTCGGACCCCAATTCAGTTCTCTTACCAGGTATCTGAAACTGGTTTTTGACAAAAGGGGGAAACAACCCGGGTTTCAGAAGTTTAAACGTCTTCCGGATATCAACAAGGACGGAAAGATCACCGAGGTACTGGAGCAGATCGTCAAAGAACCCATCTCCACCAAGGGCCCGAGGCTCAGCTCAGAGATCTCTATCCCTGGCCGGAATGTAGTGCTGATACCATTTTCAGAAAAAGTATCCATTTCTTCGAAAATTGAATCCCAGGAAGAGCGGAACCGGCTTAAGCGCCTGCTCCTGAGCATCAAGCCAAGAAACTATGGTCTTATTGTCCGGACCGTTGCCCAGGATAAAAAGGTGGCAACCTTTGATGCTGAGCTCAGGGGACTGGTAAAAAAATTCGAATATGCTCTCCATAAGCTTCATGAAGTAAAACCACCCAGGCTTTTGGTCAGTGAATTGAACAGGACAACCGCGCTGTTGCGTGATGTGCTGAATGTTTCTTTCAACAGCATTGTAGTCAATGAGGATACCTTGTTCCACGAGATCAGGGATTACATCAGTACCATCGCCCCGGAAAAGGCCAAAATAGTAAAACTGTATCATGGCAGATCTACCATATTCGAACATTTTGGGATAGACAAGAAGATCAAGGCCCTTTTCGGAACCACGGTTTCCTTTAAAAATGGAGCATACCTGATCATAGAACATACAGAAGCCCTGCATGTGATCGATGTAAATTCTGGAAACCGTTCCAGGACCGTGAGTGACCAGGCCACCAATGCACTGGAGACCAACCTGTCTGCAGCCGATGAGATTGCCAGGCAACTCCGCCTGAGAGATATGGGGGGGATCATTGTGGTCGATTTTATCGATATGAATTCCCAGGAGCACAAACAGATGCTCTATAACCGCATGAAGGAAGCCATGTCAAAAGATCCAACCAAGCATAATATACTGACAGTTAGCAAGTTTGGTTTGATGCAGATCACCCGTCAACGGGTCAGGCCGGAAATGAACATTGATGTCACTGAAAAGTGTCCCACCTGCAGGGGAAGCGGAAACATCGGTCCAAGCATGGTATTTCCGGATGAATTGAAAAACAAGATCAGGGACCGGCTTGAGGAATACAAGCTGAAAAAACTTGAACTGCATGTCCATCCCTTTATTGAGGCCTACCTTAACAAGGGATGGAATTCCCTGCGGAAGCAATGGTCGAAAGACCTGAATTGCAAAATAACTGTCAAAGGCCTGACTTCATTCCAGTTGCTTCAATACAGCCTGTTCACCGAACAGGGAGAAGAGATCCCGGTTTAGGGGAGGTGTGTTCTTTCCCGCCTTTAACCTATTATTAACAGCCGCCCCGGATCGTTAATATTTTCATTGTTTATCTTTGTATGATAACAATTTTCAACCATTATGAATGCTAGACTTTTCAAGCATCTGGCGGCCCTTTTCTTCCTGGTGGCTGCTACATCAGCTTTTGCACAGATACTGGACCCGATATCATGGAGCTTTTCCAAAGAAAAGACCGGTGAGCATGAATACGATCTGATCTTCACCGCCGGCATTGAAAACAAATGGCATCTGTACGCTCAAAAATTGCCTGAGGGGGGTCCCATTCCCACTTCTTTTCAATTCGGGGAATCCGTTCATTATGAAAGGATTGGCGGGGTGGAAGAGATCTCAGAGCCCGAGGTAAAGTTTGATCCGAGTTTTAACATGGACCTGATCATGTTCAGCCACGAGGCTATTTTCAGGCAGAAGATCAAAATCATTGCGGAGGAAGCTTTTACAATCAGCGGCAGCATTGAATACATGTGTTGTGATGATGAGCGCTGCCTGCCGCCCACCGATGAAGAATTCCAGTTCTCATTCCCTGCTGCGGGGACCGGAAGTGAGGATGCAGCCGGGGAAACCGGTGAAACTGGAGGGATCCGGGAATCAGATAGCCGGCTTGACCTGGGCACTGTTGCGACAGAAGATCAGGGATCCCTGACCGTAAGCGCCGAACCGGTTGAATCGGAAAATGCTTCGCTCTGGGTATTTTTCCTGATCGCTTTTGTAGCAGGATTAGCGGGCATCCTTACCCCATGCGTGTTCCCGATGATCCCCATGACGGTCAGTTTTTTCATGCAGGGGAGTGAAAACCGGGGGAAGGCTATTTTGAAGGGATTGATCTTTGGTGTTTCCATTATTGCCATTTATACCGCGATCGGCCTGATCGTGTCCATCTCGAGTGCCGGGGCCGAGCTGACCAGCAGTGTGAGCACCCACTGGATCCCCAACCTGATATTCTTCGTCCTGTTCATGATATTTGCCGCCAGCTTCCTGGGCATGTTTGAACTGGTGTTGCCCAGTAAATGGGTCAATTCTTCAGACAGACAGGTGGACAAGGGTGGTTATCTTGGTGCATTTTTCATGGCACTCACCCTGGTGCTGGTTTCCTTTTCCTGCACCGGTCCGATTGTCGGAGCACTGCTGGTTGAGGCAGCGGGCGGGCTTGCCCTGAAACCCATACTCGGGATGTTCGGATTTTCACTGGCATTTGCCCTGCCTTTTACGCTCTTCGCCATCTTCCCCTCATGGCTGAAAGGATTGCCCAAATCGGGAGGATGGCTGAATTCAGTGAAGGTGGTCCTTGGATTTATCGTACTGGCATTCGGCATGAAATTCCTCAGCACCATTGACCAGACCTATCACCTTGGATTGATGAGCAGGGAGGTTTACCTGGGGATCTGGATGGTCATATTTACCATGCTCGGTTTCTATTTCCTCGGTAAACTCAAATTTGCCCATGACTCCGATATCCCACATGTAACTGTTCCACGGCTGGCACTTGCCATCGCATCCTTTACTTTTGTGCTGTATATGCTGCCGGGATTATTCGGGGCCAACCTTTCCAGCATATCCGCCCTGATACCTCCCAAATCAAGCCAGCAATTTGATTTGACCTCGTCTGCCGGTCCGGTTGGAACCACAGGTAACGCCCTGATGAGCGGCGAAGAGGATGCATTGTGCAATACCCCTAGCTATGCCGGTTTTCTCCACCTGCCGCATGGTCTGAATGGGTATTTCGATTATGCCGAGGGAATGGCCTGTGCCCGGGAGAAGAACATGCCGGTATTGCTTGATTTTAAAGGACATGCCTGCAGCAACTGCAAGGAGATGGAAGGGAAGGTATGGTCTGATCCCGAGGTTTTGCAGCGCCTGAAGAACAATTATATCATCATTGCCCTTTACACGGATGACCGGACCAAGCTGCCGGAGTCGGAATGGATCACCTCTTCTTTTGACGGCAAGGTGAAAAAGACCCTTGGAAAGAAGAACCTGGACCTGCAGATCTCCCGTTATCAAACCAACACACAGCCATTCTATGTATTAATTGATACCGAAGGCAATCCGTTGGCTGAACCCAGGGGACATAACCTCGATATCCAGGCTTTCAATGAATGGCTGGACATCGGCGTGAAGAATTTTAACAATTAGCGGGATATAATATTAACGTTGTATAGTCCATTTGCTACTATTTTCAATACTTATTAAATTTATAATCCTGGATATTGTATTTTTTCAATTGAAATTATCATATTTTCATTATAATGATCTATTTATATGGAGCGGAACATACCTGAAATGAGACAAAAATTGGTGTTCTGCATGATGAATCTGATATTTATTTTTTTATCTGGTGTCGCCCCCAGCCAGATATCCAATGCAGTAGATATTACAATCGATCGTAACGGAGTGCTTCTTAATGGCAGGTTCTATTTTTCAGATGAAATACAAGACCTTCCCACAGCCATATTGTTGCAAGGCTTTCCTGGAAACGAAATAGATGTGCTTGGTATTGGCAGTAAACTTTCCAAGGCGGGCATTAATGCGATGACTTTTAATTATAGCGGAACTTATAAAAGCCAGGGTGAATTCAATTGGGAAAACACTCAAAAAGATATCCAGGCTGCATTTGAATTCATCTATGAATCAGAGAACATTCGAAAGTTCAAAATAGACACAAATCGGATTTATCTGGGCGGATATAGTTATGGTGGTGGAATGGCCTTGACTTATGCTGCAAACCATCCGGAGATAAAGGCAGTTTTTTCTATTGCTGGGACCGACCATGGTGAATTCATGAAAGAGTATAACCGTAATTTTGAGATGCAGAAAATGATGGATGACATTTTTGCTGGTTTAAATACCCCGGCAGGGCCTGTAAAATTCGCAAAAGGGGGTACGCCGAAGGAGATTACTGAAATGAAAATTATTGATTTGAATCCGACTTTCCATTTAAGAAAAAGTGCCTCATTATTAGCCCAAAAGGATATTTTACTGATCGGTGGATGGGAGGATAACAAAGTTTCAATCGATCATATGATTCTGCCTTTTTACAGGGCGCTGAAAAATGAGAAGGCAAACAAGGTTAAAATTGTAGCCTTCCAAGATGATCATACATTTCAGAATTCAAGGGAAGAAGTTGCTAAGACAATAACGGTGTGGATAAAGACTGCTTCTGAAAGAGACTTCAGATGAACATTCTAATACAATGCTGTAGCTGACTGGGAACAAATATTTTGTGTTGACCTTAGTTGAAATGGCTAGACTTAAGGTACTGTGGTGTATATTATTTTTTTTAACGGCTGTTGTGCTTAATAATCAATGCATAACCTCTTTATATTTAGTGCTATAGCAGTTGGACATAACGGTTTTTGTATATAAACCGTTTACATTTTTTATTTTAAGATAACAGCAAATGAAGATTAATTATGATCTTGAAATTGCTTCATTTAAGGAAAAACTTGATCAATTCTGGCAACTTGCCAGGGATAAGGTCATCCTGCTAGGCAACAGGTATGATCCCGCCAAGGGATCCCCGGTCTATACAGCTGAAGGAAAATATACCACCAGGGGCTGGACGGAATGGACACAGGGTTTTCAATACGGGATCCCGCTATTGGTTTATGATGCTTCCGGGGACCCTGATATGTTGGAGACCGGCAGGGAAAGTACATTTGAAAAAATGGCTCACCACATAAGCCATTTTGGTGTCCATGATCATGGATTCAATAACCTGAGCACCTATGGGAACCTGCTGCGTCTGGCAAACCTGAACCGGTTCGAAGCTTCTCGCGAAGAAAAAGCCTTTTATGAGCTGGCATTGAAAATGTCAGGTGCCATCCAGGCGAAACGCTGGTCTGCAATAAAAGACGGGGGATTTATTTATTCTTTTAACGGTCCCCATTCACTGTTCATCGACACCATCCGGACATGCCGCATCTTGCTGGTGGCCCACGGGCTCGGTCACCGTGGCCTGGATGAAAACGATGCGGCCATAAACCTGCTTGAGAGGGCCATTATCCATGGACTGACAACAGCCAAATATGCAGTATTTTATGGGGAGGGTAGAGATAGCTACGATGTTCGGGGACGGGTGGCCCATGAATCAATATTCAATATAAATGATGGCCAATACCGGTGTCCGAATTCACAACAGGGTTACTCGGGCTTTACTACGTGGACACGTGGACTCAGTTGGGCTATGCTGGGTTTTTCAGAGTTTCTGGAATACCTGGAGGAGGTCATGCCTGAGTACCCGGGTCTGGAGGATGTTCAGCAAAGCTTCCGGAAAGCCGCCAGGGCCACCTGTGATTTTTATATTGAAAATTCAGCACTGGACGGGATCCCGTACTGGGATACTGGAGCCCCCGATTTGCATAAGCTGGGCAAATACAAGGATTCACCAGCAAATCCGGATAATGATTATGAACCGGTTGACAGTTCCGCAGCAGCCATAGGTGCACAGGGATTATTGCGTTTGGGCAGGCTCCTGAGGAAATCAGAACCCGATGCTGCATCCATGTATTTTCAGGCTGGCTTGAACATATTGCGAACGCTGTTAACGGAGCAATACCTCTCAACAGATAAAAATCATCAGGGCATTCTACTGCATACGGTTTATCACCGGCCCAATGGATGGGACCATATCCCGCGGGGATCGAAAGTCCCACACGGGGAATCCAGCATGTGGGGGGACTATCATATGACAGAATTATGTTTAACAGCCCAGAAAATTATTGAAGGAGGATATTATACTTTTTACCAATCCATACCCTAATTAATCATAAAATCATGCTAAAAACCAAACAACAATTCAGGATCGTTTTTGTTATTGCTTTCGTCACACTGTTTCTTTTCAGTGCCTGTTCGCAGAAAAGGACAGATAAGGACGGCAAAGGCCGGCCAAATATCATCCTTATCATGTCGGACGACCATGCCTACCAGGCCATCAGCGCCTACAGCAACCACCTGATGGAAACCCCGAATATCGACCGGATTGCCAAGGAGGGGATGCTGTTTTCAAATGCCTGTGTGACAAATTCAATTTGTGCCCCTTCGAGGGCTGTGATCTTTACCGGGAAACACAGCCACCTCAACGGGAAGATTGACAACCGCTTCCCATTTGACACCACCCAGGTTACCTTCCCGCAGCTGCTGCAGCAGGGAGACTACCAGACCGCCATTTTCGGCAAGC